>Ga0056128_1002662_pt1 | contig 21333 bp, 21 predicted proteins | sample WorMetLIZISLAND2_FD_71113 | JGI IMG/M metagenome (GOLD analysis project Ga0056128, IMG submission 71113) | Marine gutless worms symbiont microbial communities from Max Planck institute for Marine Microbiology, Germany - Olavius geniculatus... ... | reverse complement strand
CAAGCAGCCTGACGGTTTGACATTGCTGCCATGGAACTCTGGGCGCAGCGCCACTTGGGACGTCACAGTGGTCGACACTCTGGGAAACGCTTATCTGCAGCAGAGTGCCATCACCAGTGCCAGTGCTGCTGAGACCGCAGCTGTCAGAAAAAAGAATAAGTACAGCTCACTCAGCGGCAACCACAACTTCTTTCGAGTGGCACTGGAAACACTTGGACCCATGAGTGTCAGCATCCAGGAGTTCTTGGCACAAATCAGAAGGCATTTGACTGAGGTGACGACGGACCCCCGTGAAACGACGTTCTTTTTCCAGCGCTTGCCGGCTGCCGTCTAACACTTCAACGTGACATGCCTAGCTGACACGTTCGCAATTTCCGAGCCCGCATCGTAACCATTCCGGACATAATTTCTGTAGTTTGACATTTCAGCCCTCGGGAATTGAGTACTGGGGATATAATAAATAAATATATAACTAAATAAATAAATATTTTCTTCACAACCCAGGAAGTAACATAAATCCCCACATTATCGATGACATTTTGAACAAACTGTGTAACAAGCGGAACTCAATGTAAAACCGGAAAAAATGTATCCAATATCAATCACGTATAAAACCGAATGGTTACCATTTCCCAGTGAAAGCGGAAAAACAGATCGAGGTATTCATCAGAAGGATGGTTATAGTGGCGTGTCACTACGCCGCGAGCATTGCCGACTGTGGTAGAATTTAGCACGGCCACTGTCGGAAATGGCCATGGCACTCGCCACGGCACCGGCACTGCAAGACAAACATGTCAGCGTTAAACTCAACATTAGTTGATAATTGCAATCAACAAAGAAAATTTTTAATGTATTTTATAATGTTTTCTAAGTAATAAATCGTCAACCTAATATTTAACTATTAAAATTATGTAAGTTATTTATAAAAATATAAATAATGAATCACATTTTAAACGACTTAGCCTATCTTGTGATAAATCACTAATTTCTGCAGCTTTAAATGAAACAGCTGCAAGGCAAATGTACAGTATGTTACAGAATTTACAGAAAAAAGTAAAAAAACCGACTTACTAGAGCGAACAACGAATGTGAGTCGACCGGAGGAAATTCCGTCGACCTTCCAGCGAATAGTCATGACGTTCAGCTGGGAAACTACGGGAAAGTCCACAAGGTCTTCATCAATTGTCCAGTGCTTGGTCGAACGCACGATCGAAAATGGACGTGCTTCGTAAACAGTTACCTGTGCCAAACAGCACAGGCTGATTCAGATATGTTCGGCCAACAGGGGCCCTACAAAAAAAGAGACCCCCACAAGCCAAAAAATGCCTGACAGACAGAACTGGTGGTATGCTCTCCAAATGACCAGGAAAGTGCTGGTATGCCATGCAGGCCAATACTGTCCAACTTCAAGTACTGGTAAAAAGTATCCTTTGTTACAAGTACTTCCACAAGTGAGAAAATACTAAAATGTACTTAAGTAATGTAACGCATTGCTTTTACTTTGTTTTTTAAAACAGCAAAACATAAGTTGCAATTTACTGACAGGTACTGTAAATATATGACAAAATTCCGACAGATAGTTGCCAATTTACGACACAGAAGACTCTGGATGCTCAAAATTTCAATTCTGCTACTAAATGACCAATTTCAACTTTGGCCCAGAACGTCCCCGAGATGGGAATTCAATCCCAAATTTAGCATTTTTGGATAAAAAAAATTTGCGATAAAAATTTTTGACAAATTTTAGAGAAAAACAATGCCCCATGCTACCCTGCCACAACACCACCGACTTAACATCACAGTAACTTACTCGTTCAACGTCAGTTAGAGGATTGTAGTCGATGATGTCGACGACCACTTTGTACAGCCCAGACACCGTGTGGACTTCCAGCTGGTAGAGCGTCGTCTCCGCATAACCTCTCTGTGGGGTGATTACCCACAACAAATTCTCTTCCTCCAATGACACTGTGCCGTTACTGTTAAACTCATGGTATGGCTTGCTGATGCCCGACCGAATCTAAATGCATGTACAAGGTGACAGAAATAGACTAAACTAAAATGAAATCTCAGGTAGCTGCTATGCTATGCGCTGCTGAAGTCGTTACACTATGGAGCCTGCATCTTAGTGTAGCTATTTTATAGTCTATTTATAATGACAAACTTGGTTCTCCAAATGTAGGCCCTGCCCCAGCTCCATTGTACCCAAACTTGAAAGTGTTTCCCCTGCACTAGATTGCTGACGTTAGGCATGAAAAAGCGAATAAACTTAGCTAATAACTTTTCAGGTAGCCAAACTTGTGGGTGAAACGTCCCAATGCCCTAAGTACGGTCAGCTGAAAATCAATGGTTTCTGCCTTGTAGCTGGTGTAGGTGGAATTAAACTCAAAGCCTGCTGCCTTGTTATCATTAGACAGAGAGACAGACAGACAACAGACAGAGATGACAAAGTGCGGCAATAGCCTGAACCTGAATTATGACCGATGAAAAATCAATGGAGTTTCCAACCTGCAGCGCCTCATAGCTGGTGTATGTTGTACTCGAATACTGCCGCGTTGTTTTCCAGACGACAGACAGACGACAGAGGCAGCGATACCTAGAAGTATGATCAGCTAAAATCAGCCAAGTTTCCAACCTGGAACGCTTTGTAGCTGCTGTATTCTGCATTGTAAACAAAGCCGACGAGATGGATAGATAGAGAGATGACAGACAGTTCAGTTCAGTTTATACACTCTTCAAAAAAATTTCTCAGAAGTTCGTTGCGTAAGCCTGGCTGAAAAAAAAAATAAGTTTTCAGCCTAGCTCTGAACTGTCCACGACTGATGGTTGTAAAGTGCAGTTCTCCAGATAGACTGTTCCAGATGAGTGGCGCTGCAACTCGAAAACTCTGTCGGCCAAGACAGACAGACAGCTAGACGAACAAACAACATACGACGGCATTACCTGCAGCGCCTCGTAGCTGGTATATGCCGGGTTGTACTCAAATCCAGCAGCCGTATTGTTCTCCAGGGTGCAGTTATAAAGCTGGAAGTACGATCCCCGAGTGGACACGCCGTTGCCAAGGTTACGCCGGATTACGCCGTGTGCTATGCGAGCTCCAACGAATACGTCATTATGCATTATCTGTACACACACATGGACAGCAGCCAGCAATTCACTATTCTGTATACGTCTGTTTTCGTTTTCCATTATTTTGATCGTTGCTATGTCTACATGGTGAATCTGTGCTCAAGATAGGGTTGCAAGTTAAGAAATGTCAGCCTACATTTTTCAGAAAAAAATAGCAGTTAATTTCAAGAAAAAAAAGAAAACTTCCAAAAAAAACTAGAAAATGTTTCAGATGCTGCAAACAAAAGTATTAACAACAACAGTTAACAGTTAGACATGGCGTGTCATCTGGACTAAATATGGCAAATGCCATATCGATCCCACATATGGATCCACATGGGATCTATATGGAAATCTCCTAATCTTATATGCATAATATCCATATGGCCTTCATATTAGAGTACGCACGGAATTTTCTGAAAAATTCCTGAAAAATTCTAGCAAAGTCTTAACAAGTACAACACAACCTTAAAATCAGTAGTGACTTTTTGCCAAATGCTAATTACTGTAATAATCGATTCAAGCATAAAACAGTATCTAGATAAATACAAAAAAGAAATGGAGAAATGATTTACAATAATTTAAACCAAAAACTTTTGATCACCTACCAGAACTCCATCAGCAAGGTTGTCCTCAACGATGATATGCTCGAGTCGGTGAAGGTTGTAGTCAATCTTGATGGCTGATGAGTAATGTGTAAGGGATGGGTCCATTAGACCGGCACCAGATACACTAGTGTAAGTCATTACACTTGGACGAGCGTTGCCAAGAAAGTGAATTCCTGACGACAACATCAACTACTATTACAACTACAACAACAACTACTACTACTATAATAACTACTAGTTTACTACTGCAGAAAGTGAGTGACATCTGAAATAACGATTTCGTAGGGGTACCCCTCTCCGATGCCCTCATTCGGGTGGAATCTTTTCACTCAGCACATGAAACTTGATTACAAAAAGAACTAGAGACTCATGCTATCATACAGCAAAATCCCAGAGTCTCTATCTCAGCTGGGCTTAATTCGGTACTGAGACATGACAGACAGACAGAGAGAATTACGATATCTAGCACGTGCTAAGCACTATATGCACGTAAAACCTGGATAAAAAAGCAAAAAAAAAAGATAAATCGAGAACCTACCCGCCCATGTTGGGGTAACACAGCGCACGTAGACGTCCTTGGTGTGATTACATGAGTGATCATGTTGATCGTCCGCTTCGCATTCCATGAGGTCAGAGTCGAGGCTTGTACAGTCCACATTGCTGCGCCAGATCGGCTGTGTGGGGTCTGTGCCGGGCAAGTTGTCATAGACTTGCCAGTTGCTGGGGTGTACCACAAAACCCATCATTTGACATGCCACCGCTGAGTCTTGCATTGTCCAGCCCTGCCAGCATCAGTCAGTCAACCAAGCAGTTTTGAATTGAAAACAAATCAGCAACTGCGAACAACAATTAAGAAGAACTCACACATGTACCTACACAAGGTTCCCCAAAACATTTCAGAGCTAACCCACATCTCGACACACGGTGCCCCCATCATCATCATCATCAGATGAGAAGCGATCAACTGAAGCATCAAAATAAACTGAAACGATGCAAACTTAACTATTGTACAATCCGTGCAGTGCTACTGTACTAGAATTTCAGTTTTGTTCAGTTTTTTCATTTAGTACATTCCTTAGATGCAACTAAATTGAACTGAAATCTTAGTGCCGTTCATTGCTGTTGCTTTCTACACGCCTTAAAAACCCATATATCATGTATCATCTCTCGACTCAAGGTGGGCCAAAAATGCGAAAAACACACTGTGACTGAAAAAAAACGTTCAGAAACCGACTCACATTTCGACACACGGTGCCCCAGTCATCGTCTTCAGTCGGTCGGACTTCAAGCCGGCCCTCCAGCAGACTGGGTCCGTCGACAAGACGCACTCGTGTGTTGTTGATCCACGTTGACTCATTGCGCAGGCACAGTGTGATCGGCTGCTCACGTGTGCCCTCAAAGTGCACGAACCCCTCGATCAGCATCCCCAGTGCATTCGAGAACTCCAGTATCTGCCCACATACAGTAAGCGACAACACAACATTATTATAATACTGTACAAAATCCTTTGTTACAGCAGAAGGCAGCACCAAAACAACAATATACACATTAAATACATAGAGTGACTTTACTTCTCGTTCTAATAAAACATCTAGTGCATTCAAGGTTATTACAGTTAATGAGCTATAGAAATTACTTACTTACTTACTGCTTACCTGGTAGCATAATGATCATGGTGTTGACATAAAGTCAATGACGATAGACAGTGTGATGAGATTAGGATATGCCAGCGTGATACTAGTTGATTTTAGAGCTCAAATCGACAAAATCTAATGTAGTTCTCACCAGAACGTCAACCATAACGTCTTGCTGTGTGTAACTCTCTGGTAATCCATATTTTTAGCAAGACTATGGCTCACACACAAAATAAACAACAGTTTACAGCGTAAATATTTCCCAAGCTAATGCAGTGATGCATTTAAAATGTGGTGGCCCTGATGGGAACTTTAACGACAGTGCTATCGCAAATTTCCTGCTAAATTCGACAGTCAGTAAATTCTGTAAAGTAGTCACAGTACAGAAGAGATAATCGAAGTGGTTGTTTTTGCAAAACAGTATGTATCAGTACCGTTCCAGGTTTGATGTAAAGCTCTCCGCCAAGGCCCATGACACTGGCGTCGCGGTCCACAATGTAAGTTCTGCCGGGGATTGTCTCAAGTCTCTCAGCCAACCGACCGCCGATGAACCCCTCACGTATGAAGCTCACCTCCAACTCTATGCTGCGGTCAGTCACCACTGACGTGTAAAGCCACGAGAACTCCAGCGCAGGGTGGTACTGAATCTTAGCAAGGTTGTACCGGCTGCAATGAATTGATCAATTGATCAGTGAATCAGCCAATTAGTCAACTGATCAATCATAATTTCTTAAGTTGAAAAGCTACCTGGCAGTTAAAAAATTGAACAGTTTAATTAAACAGACTGGCAGACAATGGTTTGAATGACGAGGTCTGCATATGATTTTCTAAGGAAAAAAATTTAGAGATGTTGCCAAAAAGTCGATAATGACTGAGGTTTCATTACATTACATTACAAATTTTTAACGTGGCCTAAGTAAAAAAAAACTGCAAAGTCCACAAATAAAACAGCAAGTCACGACAAACTATGTACGACTGTCTGGAAACCATGACAGTGTGTCACGTGCGACAATGTCAGGTGGCCTGACGAACGTCCAAGACATGTGGAAAATGTGGTTGTCAAAGTAGTGGCGCCACACACAATTCACATCTGGACGTCATGTCAGAAAAACGTCACAGGTCGTCCAGCAAACTGCGGCAAGAGCGGCAAGACGATGTCAAGTTGTCGATCAGCTGATCGATGGGCAGCGGCTGCATGTTGGTGTTGACCTCCGCAACGGCCACGGGGCCCAGACCTCTCACGCCCAAGCCCCACAGACCACACCTGGCAACGAGTGACATCAGTGAAGCTGTACTTGGCTTGCGGCCATAGCCCCAGCAGCTGACCACGACTGTAGACTTGGTCACGCATGGCTGAACATGTAGGACACACGGAACATAACCGCGGCCAACAGTATAGCTAGGATTGAGCACGAAGCAGGTTTTCCAGGTGAAATATTCCACGAGGGCTCGGCAAACTGAAAAACAACATAAACCTTCGTACTCCAGAAACCACAGGCTAGAATGCAGTCAAACTTTCAGCAAGCAGAAATGTGTATGGCTGCAGTATATGAATATCGGACACGTGGAAAACGTGGCTGCCACGTAGCGGCGCCACACTAGACCTCTGCAGCAGCCTGGTGGCTGCAAACTGCTGGACCAAGGTGAACGGTTCCAGGCACAAATCTACCTCAGATTCAAAAAAACTGACACCCATTTTATCATTCCCCAGAGGGTAGAAGACTACGTCACCATGAATGGCTGGTTACGTAGTGAGACGGTTTACCTGTTCGCATTCACCCATCCTGGTACTAACCGAGCCTAGCGTAGAGTAACTTTGTTGACCGAACACGGCGTGCTACCGCCAAGCCACATGCCACCAACAATAAAGCAAGTTTGGTTCAGTTGCGTTCAGTTCATATGATTCATTCTGGTTGCTTTGTACACTCCTTTAAGATGACTGCATAACAGACTTTTGTGAGACGGCATTAGAACGTTTTGCCCCTTTGACATTTCGCCTACCTTCTCCACGATGTTTTGTCCCAAAGACGTTTTGCCCTTTGCCTAGACAGTTCACCCGCTAAAAAAACTGCGGACAATGGCAAAAATGAGTGGACGGCACGTTTTCGCCATCCGTTTATTCGTTGGTCTGTTTTCGCCAACGTCCACAATTTTTAGTGGGCAAAACGTCCAGGGAGCGAAACATAATGCGGAGGCAAGAGACGAAGTGTCCGTAATTCCATGAGACTGACCTATACTGGTCGAAGATGCGTTCAATGATGACGTTGTAGTCGGTCGTGCCCCACCACTGAGCAGTCGCCTGCAGCACGACAGCCAGTTCCAGTAGATGGGTCGCCAGCTCATACTGAGACGCCGGGTTCACAAGATGATTGCGATTCATGTGAATGTTACTCGATGACAGAATCACCACCGCGTACGACCGAGTACGCTGATTCAGTGTCGGGAAAGTGCCGCTGACCTCGTTGTCGGCGAACACGTTGTACATGAAATCCATCGACTGCTTTGGACTGCCCTGTATCAGCCACAGATATGCACACACAAGCTAAGTGTTTACGAAGTATACTGGAAGTATACTGAAGCTGTAAAAATTGACGATTAATACCACACATGGCACTGAAGAAAACATACAGAAAAAGAGTAAACAGAAAAGTCCAGCAGCAGTTCTGAGTTCCCATTGTCCAACACATGTACAAATCAAAAACCTGCAAAAAAGAAAACCATGCAAAAAGCAAAATAGAAGAACGAATCCACATAAACCTGAGTCAAGCGAACATTTGCGACGTAGTAGCCATGGTTGTGCTGAAACCGGTTCGAGATCACCGAATAGTTGACTTTCATCGGTCGATAGTAAACACTTCGCACAAAGTCGTCAGTGTTATCAAGCAGCAGAACATACTTGGGATGATTCGTGAACGTGTTGTTGGCGATCGTTCCCACAGCGTTGATTAACGGCGCTAATTTATTCATTGAACATGCCACACGTTCACATAATACAGTAAAATAAAAAACACAGAAACGTCAATGATGAAAATCAGCGATGACTAAAAGCTGACAAATATAAACAAAGCTACTCTAACACTGAAAAAGTATGCCATACCTGGCATGCTTAACGGAAGAACTCAATACAATCCTCAGTCCCCCTAATCGGTTAGGGAAGACAGTATACCTTCCTCATTCCCCACTCTACTCAAAGCTTTCAGTGCATCAACTTCTTTACTCCCCTTGAAAAATTTTTGGCAGGCGCCGATGTGTACGGATGCCATCATCTGTTATTCAGGGTATAGTGCAGCACTTAACAAAGTTTGACGTGAGAGAGGTTCGACGTTGAAAGGCAAAGGGGCGTTCCCCGCCACATTAAACATAACAGGAGGAAATGTGTAGTGTGACCGTGGGGGACAGATGCCCCTGATCTCACCTATCTTGATAGCATGTTCACGGTTGCGATCAAAGACGTTGTAGGCAACGGTAAAGTTAGTGACGTTGGCTGCTGGGACAGGGAGGTAGCAAGAGTCCATTGTCACAGCTGCTAGAAAGTTGCTGTCGAATGTGCTGTCGTTGACAAATGCCGAAGCAGCACGGCAGTAATTACCTGAAATGAAAACTTTATTTCGTCATAAAAGGTACCAGAAACAAATAGAAAAAACACACTAAACACATACATTAGTTAAAAGCCAATTGATATACTTTGAAAATGTGTATAAAAATTGTTAGGGAATAGAACAGTTCCAAATTTGAAGTTACAGTCCCCACCCCTACATTTTTACTTTAGCCACTAAAGTGTTAATCAGCGTTCTGGGAGAAAGGACAAATCACAAACGGGCCTATTTTTAAAACTGAAATCCACTCTGCAGATGAAACTGTTTTAGCTTGCAAAAAAATGCCTACAAATAAGCAACTTGAACGCTGATTTCTCCAAAGTATTTCCTGGCATTATAGCCCCAACACTCACACAGGGAATGAGATACAGTGCCTCCCCAGACACTACTCCCTTCAAACTCCAAGTCTTCCATTACCAGAACAAGTTGTACTGTGGTATTTATTTTATTTATTTCGTTCAGCACTGACATTGACAACACCAGCAACACAAATAAAAACAACAAAATGCCAGCCAAGGATAGGAAAACTTTAGAAGGAATACTAACGTCTACCCTAAGCCATGGCGTGAATTAATTAGCACACTAACAATGCCAGGGCTTAATTTATGCCACCACTGACTAGTACAGCATACCGACACTTATTTGAAATGCAGTACACCATACCTGCAGTTCTTGTCACAACGGTAAACATGCCCTTAGTTTTACACGTGGGAAGGAGGTCAAGTCCTTACCGACGTGTACGCCGTGTCCCTCATTGAAAAGGAACTTGGACCACGACACCTCCGTGCGCTGATGTCTCGTGTATCGCGTGCGATTATCAACGCTTGTCTCGTTGAACGTCATGTTGACGCCGTTGCCGAAGTTGTAGCTGAACGATGAACGATTAAACATTCGCCAGCCACCATCGTATGTGATGTTAACGCCATTGTCCTGGTTGTACTCCACTGTGCTTGCATTCACCAGTATGTCACCTACAATAGTACGTGTAAAAAAACATACACATAATACACTTAATAATAACACAATATAATTGTGAAAGATGCCGGTATCCTTCGAATAATCGTCAGAGTTTAGTGTCCACCTACAAAAACATGAACATTGATAAAACAGAACCTTGTCTGACCCCAAACATGATAGCAAACATGCTAGAGTACATACTGTCCCATTTGACGCACGACAAACAACCAGTGAACAGTTTAACAATAATATCAAGCAACTGCACTGAAAAATGTCTCTTCATAAGCTTAATGAACAGTACACAATGATTTACTTTATCAAAGGCCTTAGAGAGATCTATTTAACAAATATTTACAATTGTACCTTTACTGACGTAACTACTAACCACCTGGCGTAGTGTGGATGGCATTAGAAGAGCCGAGGCCTTTTTCAAAATAAAACTGATTTTCTGAGCATACCAGTAAGGAACCAAAGATATCCAAGAAACAGTACTCAAAAACTGAGCTAATTGCTATCCCACGAAAGTCATCACATGATAGAGACTTAGAAATACATTCTTTTGGCTTTGGGGCTGGAACTATGTAACTTAGCTTAAAGCCATTAGGAACATGACCACATAACAGAATTAAACAGAATAGCCTTGACAAAGAACAGGTAAAATAGGATGACTGAATAACAAATGCTCAGCTGTTAAACCGGCGATATCAGAGGCTTTACCTCGCTTTAACTTAGATATTACATTGCCTACAATTTCAGTATCGAAACTAAGACCACAAGGGACTGGTAAACCAAAATAACCATCATGTAGGTTGTTATATTCTTCCGTCAAAGTTTCGGCACATGTAAAATTATTATAAGAATATATTGTACTGAAATAGTCAGCAAATTTATTTGCAATATCTCCTTTGTCACAACATCCATTAACTTATTCAACACAACGCGTGAACGTATTAAATTTTGAGCGCCAGTATTTCCAAAATACAAGACCGTTTTTTAACATTAATGCCTCCATAAATATCATGATTTTCATGCTGTGGCATTTTAATTTGACTCATCCTCTGTATTAAATAGCAACAATAGCACAGGTTTGTACCTGCTCCGCCATAGACACAGAGCCCTGCCCCGTATCCATTGTATGAGATGCTGCTACTATTGACTATGACGTAGTTACGAATGTTCTCCAAGTAGACGCCATGCTGCGTGTTGTTACTCGCCACGGTGTCGTTCATGTAGAACTCAAACTTCGTATCTGAAACAAATACGTACATCGTACATGATACAGAACAAATTTTAAAAGAGCTTGTGACAGTGCATATCTCTGCAAGGTGGGTTTTTTTTACAAAATTGTAATTCAAAGCGGTGTCCATGACTTTAACTTTTTCCAAGTTGCAAGTTGTGCAATGCCCGAACATTTAAAAAGTCATGCGATGTCTCCATTTCAAACAATTTTCAAGGCATCATATCCAGATGGTGCCTGGGAACATTCTCAACGTACACGTCAAATTTACAGTCCTTAATGCCCAAACTGGTCTCGCTGATCAGTTTGCTATGCACCGACACATCTGAAGAAAACAGTATATCTGGACAGTTGACTGTCTCTGGTATATAACCAACACCAGAATGAACTCAGCCTTCCACTCCTCTGGGTTAGGTAAATCAAGCACCTGCCGGTCTGGCTGTGTGTAAGGCAAAGCGCGTTCACCTGGATTGGATGACCACAGTTTTGGGCAAAAAAAATTCAAGAACATTAGCAAGACATTTTAAAAACTTTCAAAATATCTTCACCAGACTCATTTCTGTGATATATTACCATGCATGTTAAACAACGTTGTTGCATCATATGAAAAAAAATGTTCACATTACGTTCACAATGATTCAACATTCAAGACCCTCTGACATAAAATTTCAAAACTTGCAAGATCCATTCAAGAACTTTCCAGGGCCTTAGAAAACTTGTGGACAGACACCCTGTATCTTATATGGCAGGTGACGCTCCACTGCTAAGGGTTTCCCAGAAAAAAAGCTACATGCCACCATTTAACCTTTGTAACAAGTATAAATCTCACCCGGTTCAGGTGAAGTATCGACAAGTATCGTAAACTTGACGCAGTCTTTCTGCGTGGCACACACTTTCCTCGGCAGCGTCCACTTGAACCTGACAAACATGCAGTAGTAGGTCGACGAGACGCCCATTGGCAGTGTGTTATTGATCACCGTGTAGCTGGCTATCAACTTGCTGCGCTGGTACTCACAGCTGTCGTACACTTCCAGTGTACCCTTAGCACCTGTCAATCAATTAATCAAACCAATCACAATCGGTCAGTCAGTACGTCATCATTTATAGTTTTACCAGTGACCAGTTCAATCACATCACTTAATTCTACGACAAGCAGCCTATGCTAAACAGATATGATATATCTGTCAGTGTTCCATAATGTTCAGTTCAGTAGTCAAAGTTGTATAGCCGAACGCTGCCAGGTAGGAATGAGTTTTCTGCATTTTTGCCTGCAGAGCTGCTTCTAAGTACCTAGGTCCACTAACCACTATCAATCAACAGACTAACAACTGGTGGCTGGTTTGAACCAGTCAATGACCACTGCTTTAGTACAGTGAAATTGGGTGTTTTCGTTCTGATTCTCCACCAAAAAATGAAAAGAAAAATGCAGAACCACTTTCAGTCAGAAACGAAAGTGACTAAAGCTGAAATCGAGAACAAAAATGGAAGAGATGAAAAAATAAATCAGTGAGTTGGAAAAAACCTGGCTCAATGTCCATCTCAAGAACGTTCAAGGTCAAACGATGTTTGTTATCAGTCCGGAATAGCTACAGACATACACATCCACTGTTTTACAACAAAATTCTCTACAATGCCTCCTAAAATACTGGACAAGCACGGTGAACAATGAAAAAACTAGGACTAACCAGTAGTCCCCGGAACCATTTGCTAAAGCCTTAGTGGCTGGTCTGAAGGACCGGGTCCGGTATTCCGAAAGTCCACTATTCCGAAAGCTTACTATTCCCACTAACCCTGAGCCTAACCCTAAAATTGATCCAAAACCTAACCCTACTCCTAACTCTAATCCTAACCTTAATCTTAGTACTGTGGCGCATATCTGCACAATGGACTTTTGAAATAGCGGACCTTCAGAATAGCGGGTCGGTACCGTCTGAAGTCTTAACGGTTGGCTTGGCAGTTTAAACCAACTGCTAAGCGAACTGCTAAGCCTTAGTGGCTGGCATAGCAGTTCGGACCGCTAAAACGTCTGTCACTGGTAGTAATTTTTGAGACCTATAAGCAAAAACTTTTACGTGATTTTAATGACATACAATAAACTACCCAAACTACCGTTTTCCCATAAAGTCCATTAGTAAATCCTATAGTATAATGCAAAACTAATATTTGCTCACTGATTGTCACCATTGGCACTGTGATGACTGACGAGGACATGTGCACTTGCGCTAGCAGCTCTGCTGACAGCAGTGTTAGCACAACACACTGTTCGATTTTTTCTCTAAACCGCTAAAACTGCTAGCTTATCGGCGGTGGTCATGCTGCAAAACCTTAGCAGTACGGGACCGGTAACTTAATGGCTGATTGTGGTCCGAAGCTTTAACGGCGGTGGCGAATGGCAGTGGTTCCATGGACTACTAAACACTACAAGTAATTTGAGCAAAGCTCATGAGACGCACGAGAGCCTTAGCATTTCCTGTTCGCAGGTTGTCCTTGTCTATCTCCAGCCATTTCTATGCAATACGCTTTCTGTGTGCCTTGCAGCCAAAAAATAGCAAAAAACACTAAAACCCCCTACCGGTCATTCAAGGTCATTGACGTTGACAACATTAAAAAGCGTGTTACTAGTGCTCGTTATGATAAGCAGCATGTCTGCGTCTATCTGCAAGCATTTTCACGCTACACAAGCCAATAGCAGAAAAATAACCACTTTTAGGGAGTACCCTTCTTTGACGTCCACGTGCGCCACCCTCCTTGAACCTAGGGGGTCACAACTTGCAGCAACAAAATCTACACTTAATGATGAAAATTTCGTATGCAGATTGTCTTGGTCTATCTTCAGCCATTTCGGCGCAATTCACTCTTAAAATGTGTGTCACGACCTAAAATCGCGAAAAAAATCACTAAAACAGCTTATTTTGAAAGTTCAAGGTCATTCAAGGTTATCTATGTTGACATTTTTATGAAGCTCATCACCAGTGCTTGTTATGATATGCAGCATGTTTGTATCTAGCTGTAACCGTTTACACACTATACCAGCCAATAGCGGTAAAATAAGCAAATTTTAGGGGATACCCCTTTTTCACCCCCCAGCAACCTACAGCGAAGATTTTGTGATCCTAGCTTGCGTCTGTTTGACACAATACCACAGTGTGACAGACGAACAGACGGACGCCCAGATGATGGCTAAAACGCACGAAGCATTACATGCTCTCGCATGTAATAAAAATGAGGTAAATACATTCCGAAATGAGTTAAGGATAAAGAACTGAAAATAATGCTTCCAACTGCATAAACACAAAATACAACTATAAGCTAAACTAAAATAATTTTGAACATTAAACTACATTAGAATACAAAAAAAGTATAATTTTAATTTTTCATTTTGCCCATTTGATGACCATGGCAGTTTACTTCTCACCAGTCCTCTACATAATCACTGAATACATAACTAAGCAAAACAAGGTTGTGACACAGTGCACCTGGTAATCGATTCAAACGTACCCGAGTACATTCTTGGAATGGCCCGGGAACTCCAACAATGAGCTGAGGAAATTTCTGATTGTCCAAACTCGCCATCATGCAGAACGTTAGCAGTTTATCAACAATTGGAAAAAGCCCATCCAGAAACTTTGCTTTGACGCCATTACCAAAGTTATTAGTGAATATGGAATTTTTGACCTCAACTCGACCCAAAAGCGTTTCGACAACGAGGCCATGACCTGACACAAATAAGAACAAGCAAACACAAAACAAGTGTAGTTTATCTAGGTTCAAATTCCAGCACAGGGTAAACAGCATGTATGTTGTTAATAGCCACCACCACCACGACTTGCAATTTTTAAGCAGTTAGTTTTCCAGATTTATTCCGCTTTAAGCCAAGTCCCGAAAAATATCCTTGTATGCTGGAAAACACTCAATGTGTTAATAAAACAAAGAATGAAAAGTGACTAAGCAGCATCTGAGTGAACATAGAGCACATACTGCTTTTAAGACAGTCCAGTTAGAAACAGAGTTACAGACAGGTTTACTCCAGTAGTGTAGTCGAGTCCGTTTAGTCGGAGTCCAATGGCTCTGAATCCAACAAGTCAAAGTCAAGAGGGTTCAATTCTAAGTCTAATAAGTTCAAAAAAGAGAGAATTTTTGTAATATTCTGTGCGCACAATCTGAGCATACGACGAGAAACAACAACACAACAAAATGTCAGAAATTACTCATCACTAGTTTGTCGATGATACATTAACAAAGGAATTAGTTAAAATGCAAAAATCAGTATGGTGCAGTTACTTCCAGGTCACACAGCACCGAGTCCAGTGGGTCTGAGTCTGAGTACTGCCAAACCCCAGTAGACCTACTGCACCGCTGATTTACTCATAGCTTATGGTACTAAACTGTAACAGATATTTGGAAGTAGCTCTTTACATTAACCCACCCAAATCCAATTCCCTATAACAAACAATAGGAAACACAGTAGAGCCACAAACCACGGCTATTGCTGATGGAAGTGTTGTATACGATGGTCGACGACAGAACCATGGAATAGTTGGTTGCATCGAGCGCTGAGTGCATTATGGTCACATTGATCAGTGCGGGAACCGTGGGGCTTGCTCGCAATGCAGGCACAGCATCCAGCGTAGGAGACACCCCGGCAAACATTATGTCAACGTTCTGTAGTACTGTCGACGACTCGTTGATTGCCGATACACCATCGACTGATTGGACGTAAGTTGCATTGTACATCTCTATACCCCACCAGTAGTCGCGAGCGGCGGAGGTGTTACTTAGACCATAACAGTAGAGATGAACCGTCCGCTGGTATACTAAACAGCACATTTATACACAAAAATGTAAAATCCTTCCAGAGCCACAAGGCAAATAGAGCAGTACTGATCTCTATTTCCTCAGCCCTCAACCCCAGTTTAATAAATGAATGTTGCAGAAGTCTAATACAAATACAAATGGCAAAAGACTACATCAACTTCATAATCATAATTCAGAAACAAACAGTACAGTTAATTAAAAACACAATTTTGCCATCCAATGTAACAATTCAACCAACGTCCAAATTCGTCCAAAGTCACAGAGAGATAATTGTGCATCAACGACTGTGTGAACAGTTTTTATGAAATCAAAATGCGCTGTAAAGCACAGAAATTGGTTAAATAAGTAAAAGAGCAAAAAAATAAACTGACGGCAAATTTTTGATCCGATGCGAATGTCACGTGCTCCAGGACAGTCGAGTATACTAGCCTCACTTCCAACACAGCTCGGCTTCAGGTAAAGCATGTAGGAGGAATCATTACGGGCCCATGGCAGAAATGTAAAATTTCCTGTTCGAAATCCCAGCTGTTGGCAAGCCACGTTCACGTCAGCCATTGTCCAACTGAAAACACAAACATAGGTGAGTGACAGAGAGAGTAAAGCGTTATGTCTCACTCAACCCAGTAGCCAGAAAATTGATGATCTCATGATCCCTTTGAAACGAATCTTGCTGGGAAGTGTAAAAGTCCAAAAGATCCAAACATGCAACACAAATGCACTAAACATGTCCCATCTCAACCGCAGCCAGACAAGCTGGTACCAGTAATCAATTTACTAGGTACCTACCAAGAGGGATGAAACGCCAGTTGACCTTGATGGTTCATTATACACCAAGATGATTTACATCTCAGCGACACCTGACAGTCAGCCATCCAGGACTCCAAGCAGTGGCCACTTGATACCAGCCGAGATTCAAACCCATGCCCTCTTGATCCAATGTCCAACGTCCAATGTCCTAACTGTAACGCCACCGAGCCAACTATCCTTCAGCTCCTGGGACCCACATGGGGATGCAAGTTTTGTACAAGAGAGACGTAATGGTATTAGGACAAAAATATAAAAATAATCACCAGCAAGCAACAAACAGACAATCAAATAAAAAAATAAGCAAGTATATACTTCTGATGATTGGCGCAGATTCCCCGCCATTTCTGTTTGTACTTGACTTGCAGTCGGCCGAGGTGAACACTGAAGTCATCAACGAGTCTTATATCAGATGGCCAGATGGGAGCTGCGCTGTATGGCACCCGTGCTTTAGTGAACGTTATACGATTGTTCGGCTCACCCTAGCACAGAATCACTCCCATGCACTGATAATATTGCTTAACAAAAAGCTCATCTACTGCCCAGAGAACAAAGTGTCAGCTTCATGCTTTCCTCTCATGAACGATGATACTATCACAAATTTGTTGCACAAGTTGGGCCAATAAAAACGTGCTACTTTACTTTTGTTTATATCTTCGCCAACTACTGACTGATTTTCAAAATTCTTTCACTGGCACACTCTGTGGACAATTTGCAATAATGTGATTATTGTATATCCCACCACACCATAAATGCGTCTCTACACTACCTTGTAAAATATAAGTAAAATATGCATATACAACAATAATAACAAACTAACATTTTGTTAAATGGAACAAAAAACACTTTAGACCAACACTGCAGTAAATGATGCATGATCCATGTATGTGTCTAACACAGCCTAGTGTCATATGGATCACACACCATAATTTTGGTCCAAAAAGTTTTTTTCATTTACCTAAATTTATTATAGTTAGTTTTTTCTTACATTTTCATTTCGCAAGGTAGTGTAGAGATGCATTTGTAGTGTGGTGGGACTATAACAATTACATTACTGCAAATTGTCCGCAAAGTGTGCCAGTGAAAGAATTCTGAAAATCAGTCAATAATTGGCAAAGATATGAACAAAAGTAAAGTGGCACATTTTTTATTGGCTCACAGTGTATTTGAGTTTAGACTAGTTATAGGCTTATTCTAGGTGTGAAAATTTTGGCAATTGTATGTGATAGGTGATGCATGTGAGTATAGAAGAATAGCACCCACAGTAGTTTGACATGTTCTTTCTGATGAATCTTAGCAATTATCTACATAAAGAATTACACCAAATCAGTTCCTTTTTTACCCTGTGCACGCTACATTCCTAACATAGCAAAAAGGAGTATATGAGATCAGTGTAATATTGAGGACTGGCCAACGACAGACTGACCTCCATTCCTGGAAGAGCCTTCCTGGAATAACTTCAAATGGCAATATCTCAGCAATTGATTATCTGATCCACTTCCAGTTTGGTTCTAAGGTGGGGTTATCAGGGTCGGCAATTTAACAGTGCCATTTATATTTACGCCCAACTGACCCCCGTTGCCATGGCAACGAAATTTGGGACAAAATGGGCTATGACTCAGCATCTGTAAAAGAGATCTTTGCATCTATAGAGGGTCTATCTTAAACTTGTTGGAAGTAAGACTTTAACTCACCCTGTGGTTTAGAAGGTTGTAAGATAAAAGAAATGATAAGACATTTTATTACACTTACTCGGGCTATGAGAGTGCCATTCACAGCAAGCATGACTCCAGGTGAGAACTGCAGGGTAACTCCAGGGTCCACAGTGAGCGTTGCCATTGCACCAATGATTAGATCATCACTAATCACACACGGACTGTTGTATGAGTCAATCCGCAGAGACTGCCGAAGGAAACCTCCATTCTTGATACGGTTGCACTCTGGCTGGGCGCCTGCCAGGGCAACCAGAGCCAAAGATATGGCTGTGATGATAAATGTCTGCTTCATGCTAACATCATATTTCGTGTGAAATTGGACGAATATCACTGCCAGATGGCTGGCAGGTCCACATAACAATCAACCGATGCTTGCAATCTTCTTCATTACACTTACTGTTACCATTTGTTGCAGCAAGGCCGGCACTGCGCACAATCTGCAACAAATACAAGAACACTCATAAAGGTTACAAGTTTAAACACTGTCTACTGCAGCTCCTAATAGTAACCCATTACACAGAGCCACAGAGTGTCCTCTGCCATATGTAATCACACAGTGTTACATGCCAGCACATACAGGTGAACATGCCTCGCCTTGGCACCAGCCACACAGGCTGACCATACTCAATTTATACCTATAATCACAAAGGAAGACTTGCCGAATGGACTCTCGGCAACAGTTGTGAACGTAGAATCAGTCAACAGCTTCAAGAATGCCTACGACCGCCTTTGTTGCAAATACATGCGCGATACAAGCTGACCAGCTGCCTGTCCATTAATCTACAAGTACAACTGGGACAATAAAGCAAAGTGACTCGAAATTCTAACCGCAACGTGAAATCAGACTGCTTGAACTCTCCGGACTGTATTCGTAGATAATTGGACTGATTTTCCGAATTCTCAAAAATCGCTCGATTTCTATTGTAAGTCTTTATTCCTTGACTGCACATATACTCCGTATTCAGCTCCGTATTGCCAATTCGTAATCAAAACAAAAACAGACAGGTAAGGTCACGTGATGTTTTGCTCACCTGTATCCGTTAGAGGTGGGCGAGATTCCGAACAAACAAATACGATTCGATTCGATTCGTGCTTATGACAGGGGCCTAATTTACAAAAGATCGTACGACAAATATATACGACAATGTTACGACATGCGGAAGATTTATGACAAATTTACGACAAAATGTACGACAGCTCATTAGCTGTGGTACGACAGCATCAACCACGCATGCAGATTTTTCATTAGTATATAATTTTTACATAGTGTCGTAATACATTATAAATTTCGTTTGCGGTAACTTCAGGCAGCAAAATCGCCGCGAAACTGGGCACGGGTATAATGCGGACCCGCGGACCTGCGGACCGGCCAACGTAAACTGCGGACCAAACCTGCGAACCAAGTCCACAGTTTACCCGTTGGTTGGCGTCAATATTAGGCTATTCGCTATAAAGTAAGTCTTTTCTCCTGTTGCTGACGTTTGTATTAAAACTACGTTAGACGTAGCGTTCCCCTCCATATAGTCATGAACAAAATAAGCGAAATGTAAAATAAAATGATGTTGACTACATGTTGTACTTTTAATCGTTTGTATAGTAAGCCCACAGTAAATATGTTCATCTGCAACAACCAAAAACATGAAAAAAACATTTTACAGCATAGGCTACGCTGCCCGTAAGCAAGAAAAGAATACAATAAAGCCCAGCTGTTGCCAGGAAAAATGCGCTACAGCTTAGTCATACAGTTTCTGCTGCAGTACTGTTTTCAAGATCATCCGAAATCGATGATTTCCATCTCGTCTGAAAAAGCTTATGCCACTTCCTATTAGTGATTTATTGCAGCCTAACGTTGGTTTTGTCTCTCATCGTTTCCGAGATATGGCCACTTAGCTTTAAACATTCCATTGAAAATTGCGGCCAAACCCCGAAAGTTACTAATGGTTACTATTGATACAGGAGGTCGCCATCGCCATATCTAATAGTGCCATCGCCGATCCCTTACGACTTACCGTTTAGCCACAATACATTCATGACGGACTGACGGAAAATCAAAGACAAAAGCCAAAACTGAAGGGCATAGATTTCCTTAAAGAGGGGCCTTACCCTGGAAGCTGCTGGAAACTGTGTGCTCCAGCCGCAAACGCAATTTTAGGCATGAAAGAATCATAAAAATAAATACAGCGTTTAGAAATTTAAAGTTTCACCGCCCCTTCCTCATTATGCCAATGCGTGTAGCTCACTTATTCAAAAGCTGACGTTTGGGGTGCAATGGAGACTTAAACAATTAACAAAAACATCAATCAACTACAATTTTGCTACAGGGTATATCAATGAAAAAATTTCGAAAACTGGTCAATATTTGATGCTGTCATGATAAGAACTTTTGGGCTACATTTCTATTGGGTCACACTGCATTTTCCAAACAATGGAATCAGTCTTGTACCAACCAGAGTGATTTTAATGTCCAGAAAACACGTAAAACACTGCAAGATATTGAACAAATTAATCATACTACAACAGCACAAAATGAATGAAATTCTCTGGAACATAATCAGAGTACGAAATAATGCACTACACCAGTTTAACAGCAATCGTGAAACATATGCATACTCGCAATAAACAATGACATACTAACGTTATTTCTTTTTCCCTAGTAACAACAAAGTCAGCAAACTAAAAATTCCTCGCATTTGCAGAAAGTAAAAATATCAATTTAAAGGAAATCAGCTGGTCTAGTATCTGTTTGCATTTTCCACATTTCCCAAGCTTTTTCTAGTTTTACCCACTTCATCATTCTCTACTTGACCCAATCCGCACGACATTAATCCAGTAAATGATAGCAATGTCAATCAAATTACTATC
>Ga0056128_1002661_pt1 | contig 21338 bp, 13 predicted proteins | sample WorMetLIZISLAND2_FD_71113 | JGI IMG/M metagenome (GOLD analysis project Ga0056128, IMG submission 71113) | Marine gutless worms symbiont microbial communities from Max Planck institute for Marine Microbiology, Germany - Olavius geniculatus... ... | reverse complement strand
TATGGCCGATGTGTATTATGGTCCCGATGGGCCGAGTCCAAGTGATATGCGATTTTCGAAACTATAACTACTGAACTGGAAATGCTATAGGCTTTCGCGCGTCTCGTGAGCTTTGCTCAAGTTTCTTGTAACTTTTGAGTTTGTATTTTGAGAAAGCTCAGCATGGCTGTGATTGCACGTGTTGTCGTATTGTGTGTGCACAGAGTCTAGGCCTATACTTGGGTTCCCAGACTGCTGTAAAGCAAGCTGCTGCTGTTGATGAGCGCATTTCTGAAGCACGCTCCAAGGAAACCTGGATGTATCGGAAGATGCAAGGTATATTTAACTTTTTTGCTAATGTCAGAGAAAATGTAGAGCTAACTAAAGAACAGTTACTAACGCTTTCATGGGTTTTATGTGGTACCAAATTATAGGCTTGATTTGAATTTGAACATAACTATTTTCTGAAAGTTGATAAAATTAATTTCTCCAGCTGAAAAAACATCTGTTATCGTACTTTTTATAGTTTATTGGCGTAAAACAGTTAAAGAAGATGGTATGCATACGTATTCTGAATGCTATTAACGAATACTGTTTGTGTTGTTTTTCACTATCACGAGAAAACGACCAGCTCTTCGCGTGCGCTATTGGTGAAACTGCAGTAACTCGGACTCTGTGTAGGCCTAGTTCTTTTTCTGTGATGTGATGTGTTCTGCTTCATCATGAGACCTGCAAAGTGGACATGTGTCGGCATGTTGAATAAACGATTCTTATTTAAAGTGTGAATGGTTTGTGTTAAAATGAAGATTACCACCTGATTGGTGTCATACTTATGACTGTGTCACTGTGATGCAGTATTTTTATTGTCATTAGTTCACTGCTGCAGCTGATAACTCTGTTTTTGTTTGTCTTTGTGCTGTTTAAAATCAAAATGTCTTGTGTTGTATTTAAATACATTGCAGTGTTGCTTATATTTTCGCTTCTGATGTAACTGTAGCTTGACTTTAGTTTCAATTGTGGTCGCATTGTAGTTTTAAATAGTCAGTTTCAAGTTTGATGCTTTGGCCATGTTTTTGTATGCCTACACAGTACACTATTTTTATATGCACAGTTCACACTTCTTACATGATTGGTATCTCACAAGCAAGTTTTGGAAGCATTATATATGTGAGTGCAGGCCTAGATAATTGAAGACAGTAGGCCTATTTTAGCACTGAATCAGCCCAGGCCTCTTTAGTGGCCCTATACGAAGCAGCATTAAAAGTAAGGAAGGGGCGGGGGTGCTGGGGGAACTACAAAAACTCGTCGGTCGCGACGTCTGTGGACGTCAGAAGCAGGCGTCTTCGGCCAACGTCCCCAAGACGTCTTCTGGAGTTCACGGTTCTACGTCGTCACGACGTTGGTGCCAGACGTCGTTGGGACCAGTGCATGACGTCTTCACGACGTCCCCACGATGTCGAATTTTTGGCGGGAGGCCCCCAGTTTTGCTCCAACCCTCCAGTTTTGTGAACACCAGTGGTTTTTACAAAGATATCTGATTTCTTTGCGTTTCAAAATTTAAAAAAAGTGGGCAAATTTACGGCTTCCATTGAACGTCCAAAAACCAAAAATGCTTCAGCTTCCCTGACCCCCTGACCAGGGCTCTGCCCCTGGACCTCCCTGGGGGCTTTGCCCCAGACTCCCGGCCGTTATAGGCTCACGCTACCGCGCTCGCCATGGGGCCATCCACCAGAATCTGTGCGGGCTATCCGCCATTGTTTAGTATGTCGAATGTTTAAAAAGATTTGTCTTAATGATTCAACAGAACTTCGTGCTGCTTATATTATAGCCTATTCTGAATTTCTGACGTCCATGCACCCTGAAAAAGCCACAGTGAAATTTTTAAAAATTTATTGAACGCGATTTACTTACTGTAACGGACAGTGCTCGCAATCATGACGTTATTGTGTTTGGTCGCTCGCTGAGTGACGTCGTACATTAGCGTTGTAGGCCTAGCAAAAATGCAAAATTGAAACTGTTTTCCACACAGTTCTGATTAAACGTTGCAAGTCGCAAGGCATATATATACGTGACTTACCAAAGTGACAATACTCGCGCTCGCTATGCTGTGCTATAAACATGAATTTGTTTAACAAATTTAAAGTTTAGTTAAAATGCAAAAAAAACTAGCGTATATATAGTTGACGATAAGGAGACGAGCCACACAAACATGCTTTTAAAAAGTTTTATCTGCATTGCAAGCCACGCACTTAAACAGTCTAGATTTTTGCGTTATTACGTTGTTTTGAATGGCAATTGGAAAAAGTTTGAAACCCTTACATCTATAAAATCATACAAAATATTTTAGTGAAGTTTGCCGGTTAGTGGTTACGTTGTGGGAACACTCATATTTAAAATACGAAAGTTTGGCTTAATTTAGTTCTGCCGTTTCCGATATATAATTATAAGTTTTAGGGGGTTGTTTTTTATTGGCGCACCCTGTATAGGTTGTATCATTCTTGCGACTTCCGTAGTCCGTACTGCTGCGTGGATGAGGCTGAGCTCTATCAATGACGTCATGCTATTGGCATATCACTGTGTCGAAACACTGAATGAGTCGACACTGCTTTGTACTAAAGCATTGCAAAACAATGCAGAACAGCGTGCGGCACATTTTTTATAGCTCTGTGTCGTTTTGGATGCTTGGTTGTAAAGGCGGAGTCAGACCAAAATAAACGCGAAAAGATGGCGAAGGTAGAAATTTTTTTGCGTCGTAGATTGGAATATTTTCAGGTTTTGTTTCAGGACTGTCGGTGTTACGTTAGGAGATTTGTGACGGCTGTTTTTGCGAAGAATTTAGTCGCCAACCAACGTGAGAGTAACTAAAATTAACTGAGATTTCAGCGAAAATCATATCCGTTCTGTGTTATTGTCAGTCACTAGGTGGCCCCACCATTGTTAGAGTGGGGATTATCCAGCGTCAGCCCGTCATACAGCTGATTGACTGTGTCGAGAGTTCGTGATCTTTATTTCGATAAACTGTATATGAGCAATTCAGCTCTTGACAAGTGTGACAAATTCAAGAATTAGATGCTAAATATTCTGCGTGAATAGTAGAAGATGATAAGAAGTTGCCCGGAGTTTCTACTCTGAAACTTGCTCTATTATGATGACGGATGTAAAGTTTAGTAAGTCAAGGGTTACCAACCTGTCCTCGGATCACTGCGTTTTAAATTGCTTCTTTGCATACTACTTCGTCGTATTAGCCCTGATAATTTATGGGGCTTGGGGGTTGTAAGACACATTCGACACTGTATACAGTCCAGGATCTTTTTATGTATTCAACGATAAAGAAGAAGCGATGTGCTTGCTTCAACGACACGGCAGCGAATGAATTCACAGTGAGCTATTGCCGAGTTGCTGCCCGAGTCAATTAACTAGATCTGCTCAATGTTGGACTATGTCATATCTCACTAATACATAACGTAGTCCTACCAGTCTTAATAGTCGATATCGAAAATAAAATTTGCGGGTTTTTGCTTAATTTTTGCTCATAAGCGATTTAAAGTTCCCGGTGTTACCAATGACCGTAACGGCCATTGATAAGACCAGGGCACTTTAAATCGCTTATGGACAAGAATTTCGGTTAGGATTTGGGTTATGGTTTAGGGTAAGGGATAGGGTTAGGTTGTAGGGTTAGGGTTAGTGTTGGCTATGTTACCTGGTCATATATTTCACATTTAATTGCTGACATTTCATCAAACATGCAAACGTAATCAAGCGCAGAATACTTGTAAATACGTTATGTTACTTTGTGACGTTCAGTGTTTTTCCACTTCAAATGCTGATGTTGACAAATTCTGTTTCGCTGCATAAAAAACTCGAACGATGCTAAGTTAAAATGATTAAATAAATGACTGCAATCCCTCTCAACAAAAAATAACAAAAAAAACAACAATTTATTACAGATAATAACTCATAAGATGTAAATCTCTGCAACAACACTTTTTGAATCACTAAAATTTGAGGACAGGTTGATAACTTTTTACCGTTTGGTAAACTCAAATGTTGATTAATGTTTTGTTAACTTTGTAGGTAGGAAGAAGTGAATCTCCTGAAGGTATGTTATAATTAGAGTACCATAAAACTTTGATTAGAATCTGTGTTCCGCAGGGTTGATGCGATTTAAATCATTGATTTAAATCATGATTTAAATCAACAATAAAAATCACGTTTTAAATCACTGAATATAAAACTACAAATTTCTGTGTAATTGTGATGGCTGTTTTCAGTTTGCAATCTATTATTGGTATTTAGTGCACTGTAGTGCTTGCTAACTCTGTTTATTTTGTTGACTACATTAATATTTGCTTATATCTGAGCTGGTAAGTTAGCTTAACCTGGTATACTTTACTAAAGTTAACATCGCCAATTACTTGGCCTTGACTCTTGTTAATTGCTCATGTTGTTTTAGTAGTTACTTTCAGCAATCAGCATGCTTACAGGAATACAGGTATTAGAAATGTTATGGCCTTCATCATTGTCTACTATTTGCCTTAAAAAGTCTGACAAATTGCAGCCCCATAAATATTCACAAACATTAGAATGCGTCACTAGATTAAAATTGTAAATACTTTTTTGCCAGACTACTATAAAAAATAACAAATGTAATTTTTTGGAAAAATGAACTTTAATCAAGGCCAATTACTGTCATCCACAAAGTAACAGATAAAGGTAACACATTGGTTGTCACAGATAGCATAGAATGGTGTGAAAAAAATAATAAAAATAAAAATAAATAGATTTAAATGAAAAATCTGATATAAATAAAAAAATTGATGCTTTCAATTTTTATTTAAAAAATCGTGATTTTTATCAACCCTGGTGTACCGAATAAAAGCTGGGTTCCAGATATAGGTTAGGGGTCAAAGTAACTTTTACTAATAAAAGCTGGGTCCCAGTTGCAAGCTGGGTTTTGGATATGAGCCAGGTCTCAGATGCAGGTTGGTATGGTTCATTGGATTTATGAGGTGTTGCACAGGCATAGCCCACAGACAGTACTTAGCCTTTCGGCTTATCAGTCTTGTTTGTCTTGGTCTTCATCTCAAGCTCTTTGGTATATTGTTGTTGAGCTTTTGTTCGTACATCATGGTCTCTTGATTTTGGTGTTGTTGACGTCACTGCTGATGTATGTGCAGGGAGTGCGGTTGACAGTGAATTGTCACATTCGGTCATCACTTCTGACGATTGGTCGCTGTCAACGGATGACGAAGACTTTGATGACCAACCAAGTCCTGCAGAGCTTAGCAACCTTTTCAAGGTAATTTGTATGGCTTAGTTATAGTATTAGAACTTTCGTTTACTAAGATACCATAACTTGCTGAGCTTCATAACACTTTGGGGTTAACTTTTGATTAGTCTGAAGTTCTGTTTGACACTTTGCTGGTTTTTATGATCATCTGATGGTGGCAATACTAGATTACTTTTAGTTTGCTAGTATTTTCCTATTTGTTTTGCAGCTCTTGAGCTAATTAAGTGAAGTGAATGACTGGGTAAGGGGTTACAAGTTACAACAGATCTTTTGTCAAGCGATATCTCAGATTGGATGTTGAAACTTTTGGTGTAAGGTGTGAGGTGTGGTGTTAGGGTGATGCCAGTATTGACAGTTGATAATACTTGGTACAGTGCATGTGGATACGTCACTGTCAGTTAACTAACAACCCAGAAAGCACCAGTTTTGAAGCCGAAGGGCCTGAAGACATGAGAGCCTTGCTTTTTGTCTGTCCAATGCTATGGATAGCATTGGACAGAGTATAAAATCACCTGAGTGTCCGTGCGTTCGTGTGTCCTACATTTCTTAAGCTATCTTCCTTCCACCTTCCCTTCCCCTTCTCTTTCCCCTTCCCTTTCCCCTTCCCCATTTTCCTTTCCTTTTTCCATTCCCTTTTCCTTCCCCTTTCCCTTGCCCTTTTCTCTTCTTTTTTCTTTCCCTTCCCCTTTTCTTTCCTCTTTTCTTCCCCTATATCTTACCCTTTCCCTTCCCCTTTCCCTTTTCCTTCCCCTTTCCCTTACCCTTTTCTCTTCCCTTTTTTCCTTTCTCTTCCCCTTTCCATTTTATTTCCCCTTCCCTTTACCTTCCATTCCTTTTCTCTTTCCCCTTTCTCTTTCTTTTTCCCTTCCACTTTCCTTTTCCCTTTCCTTCCCTCCCCCTTCGTCTTTTTTTCCATTCTTCCGTCTTTCTTTCCGTGTCCAGGTCTGTGCGTCCAGTATTTGAGGCACCATATCTCCATAACGGTACAAGGTAGTTGCATGATGACAATGGACCTTTTATAGTAAAGCGCTGGTGACGAATCGAATGGTATTGTAACTGACCTGTTTATTGTTTAGTTAAAATAATACAGAAGGTTGAAAGGATCATTGCTGCTGTACAATTTGAAATTAAACTGTTTGTTTTTTTTCTACCTGTCTAAACAGTTCACATTATATTTATACGGACATATACTGTAAACTGTCGAAATGCATTGGACAGACTCCGTGTTTATATGAACATTATCTTGTTTGTAGTAAATCCGTTGCATTTTGTTTGTACAGCCTGTCACTGATTCCTGCGTTAATTGTAGGAAAGTGCATTACCACTGGAGAAGTTGCTGTCAGTTTATGGCGACCATCTTCTGTGTGCCGTGTCGTGTACATATGATTCTCGAATGCCAGGTTTATATTTGACATGTCTGTCTTTTGACCTATGTTATGCGATAGCAGTGGTGCAGATAATGCCATCATAATCTGGCCATCTTGCATAATGTTGACGTATGGTAATTATACCAGTTTGACTACATTGAATGTTGTTAGATGAATAGCTGGCTGAGTGTCTTTGCTGTTATCGCTCTTTGCATGCTTGATGCCATTGAGCTTGCGTAAGGGGTGACATTGTCAGATTTGGGATAGATTAGAGTTGAGATAGGGCAAAAAGATTATTTCAGTCATTTATGTCAGTGCATTTCCAAATGGAGTGAAGATAGGGCCACAGTTATTACTAACGGCTAATATGAAATTGTGTATGGCTTTTTGAGTTTCAACCAGCACCACAATCAACAGTGTTTAGCATGACTGCCTTTCACTGCTGAGATCGAGACTAATCATTCCCAAAACTGTCTGCTCAGTCTATGTAAATCATGAAACTAAGTTACATATATTTTATGTTTGCCACAGAATCTGCTATTATTGATGAGCTTTATTCAGAACTGCAATCAGGTGGACGTATATATATACACGTGTTCACAAAAAAACACACCCACTCACGTTTTCTTTTATATCTCTGTGGAAAGTGTTTAGATTTCCACAAAATTTTCAGGGAATGTTTAGGAGGAAACAGGCATTCCACAGGTGAAAAGACAGGTGAAAAGATTAAATATTCATTGCTACTAGTGATGTCATACTGTCATTATATTTTTATGTTGGTAAATTATAGGTTTTACATCAAAGACAGACATTTGATAAAATGTTTCATTTGATAAAATGTTTGCACGTCAGCAAGGGTTTTGGAGTCGCAAGTTTGTGCAAGGTGTTTCTGGACAATGGATAGACAATTGAATATTGATGGATTGAAACTTTTAAATAAAAAAATTGATATGACCAGCAGTATCGAGCCGTTCAACTGATAGCGGGCAAGTGGTCATCCATGCAGGGACGCAGTGCACATATGCCTGTCAAAATAAACAAAGTTGAAAATCTTGCCTTTGTTTAAGAAAATAACCACGAAAACAGTTCACCATGGAAAATTACGTGATAAATTAGCATATTTTTGGGTTCAGTTAACACAATGATCAATTGATGTGTTTTAACATTTCATCAAATGTCTGTCTTTAGCGGTAAAACGCATAATTTACAAACACAGAAATATGACATCAACATGTCGTCGCTTGTAGCAAAGAATATTTTAATTTTTAATGCTGGAATACTTGTTTCCTTCTTAACACTCACTGAAAATTTTGTAGAAATTTAAGCTTTTTTCCATGGAGATATAAATGAAAACGTGGGTGGGTGTTTTTTCTGAACACAGTGTAGTATGGTTATTCAGTTGTCCAATAATGGCAAAAGAAATTAGTTTTTGCTGTTTACTTTGAGTCATTATATGTTATTGGTACCTGAGTTTATTTCCTGTTTTTCGCCTGCTTATGAGTTCAGTAAAGTGCTATGCAGCCCTGCTATAGAGCATTGGTCAAAGCGTAGTCGTTTATGAAAATGTTTTAATGGCTTTATCTATGTGATACATATATGTTGTGTGGTTTTTTGCCAGCCTGTACTTTGAGTTTTTGTTGGCTGATGACTACTTCATGCACAGTGACTAGATTTGATGTGGTTTTTGGCAAAATAGATGATGGTGGCGTACCGTTTCAAACTTTATCACCGTCGTCATCATCAGATGATAATGATGAGGAATATTTGCCAGAAAATGACAGTAGTCGGCACAAGGTAATAATAAGGATACTTATATATTAGGCTTTTTATGCACGAAAGCAGCCACTGCTTTAGCACGTCTTGGCCATCGCAATTCTCTCTGTCCGTCTGTCTGTCACATGTGGTGGATCACCAGGATCAGTCAAAAACGGTGCAAACTAGGATCACCAAATCTTCACTTTTGGCTGCTGTCATGCTGCATGTTGAGATTTAATAGTTGGAGTTGACACCTGGTAGATTATGTAGTATACAAGATTGTTAAGAAATTTTGTGCTCAAAATGTCATTATCACATCTATATAATTTCTGATTCTTCACAGAATCTGTGCAGCACAAGTAATGACAAAAATAAGCAGATTATGTTTCAGAGGTCAGAAGATCAAATGTTATGTATGCTAAACAAGAAAAGCCCTGCTAATGCAAAGGGGAACATGCAACAGCAGTGCACCGTCATACACTAGTAATCCGTAGACTTTATCCGTAAATCTCATCTGTACGGCTTTTGGCTACAGTTTCAAAGAAAGCCCAGTAAAACAAAGTCAGTTGCCAGCGGCTAAATATGTATAGTGTTTTACTTGTACTCACCTGAGGGCGCCACCTATCTCGCCTATCTTGCTCTGCCAATGCCGTATCGGCTGAAAATCACAAATTTTTCCCACTCCCCGTCTCATTTAGCTCCCTGGTTCAGGGTGACCCCTTTTGAATTTATGGAAAAGCTTTACGGTTCCTGAAACTAGAGTTTTTCAGGCAGTCGACAGTGAAGATTTGGTGATCCTAGCTTGCAATGTTTTTGACTGATCCACCCATGTGAAGGACAGACAGACAGACAGAATTGCAATGGCTAAGACTCGCAACACAAATCACGAAAGTCGGCGACATGATTTGTCTCGCGGACTTTGATGATTTGCTGAGACGCTGTGTAAAAACTAAAGATGCAGTTTTCTAGGTTTGTTGCAGCAACGTTATTTGTATGCATTAACCTAACAGATTTTCTCGCAGCAGTCTGAAGCAGACTGTAGCTCGGCTAATGTTGTGGCATTGAGTTGAGTGAAATGTTCGTTTGCCGATTGTAGAGTGTGCCAGTTGGAGAAGCTCACCAAGCTGTGATACCCGATCTTCATCACTACCAGCATAATCCATCATTAGGTTTGTTACCGTATATACCACTATAATCTGTTGCAGTTTTTTCGAACATATTTTATGAATGTTATTAGCATGACTTTTGACTTTTTTGTAGTCTTTTGTCAGCCTGTTAATTTAACCATTGACATATTGCATAAACTTTGTTTTTGTGACATGTTGAAGGATATTTTTCTTTTGTTTTTTTGCTGCATTTGATGACCATTTGTGAACGTTCTTCAGCATTGCTAACAAAATCTGACATTGTAAAGCCTTCGTATCGATGTTTTTCTTTATTCTTTCCCTTGCTTTAACAGATGTAGTAATCATATTTACTGTTATTGCTGATGAATTTCAAAACATTTGTTTGATAAACTACTGCTTTAGTTAGCAGTGGCCTACTGTTGCAGAACTGTTCTATACTCAGTGTGTTATTATTGTCAGTAGGCAGTGTGCGAGTATTGAGTGTTTAATTTTTTCCATTTTTTATTTTTTACGAGTAATGTATGACTATTTTGGTACCTGTTTGCAGGTAATGGTGGTGATGAACACTTGTTATGGGACCCATCCAGGTTGAAAGAATCTGCTGGTTTGTAGCACCATCTCGATTATAAATTACTGCTTTCATATTTTTGCAGTAACAAATTATAGAAAATTTTGTTTGCAGTGTGTTATTGGTTGATTTTTACATGCGACATCATGTAATGCTATAGCGCATCTTAGCTATTGTTGAGGCATCCATTGGTTCATTTGTCCATTTATCCATCCGTCACAGTCTGCGATTGTATTAAAACAATGTAAGCTACAATCACAAAATCTTCACTGTTAACTCCATGAAAGACTTAGCTTCAAAATCCGTAAAGCTTTTCCAGAAATTTGAAAGGGGTCACCCTGACAAAGGGCTCTAAATGAGAGGGGTAGCAAAAATTTGTTATTTTCAACCAATATGTCATTGTATCTCAGAAATGGTGCAAGATAGGGCCAAGGTTACTATCAATCACTAATATGCAGTTATATAAGCCCTTTTGATTTACACCAATATCAGTCACTTTGGATGACCTTGAATGGCCTTACAATGCTTAATGTACAAATGATGCATCTTTCAGAGCTCACCGCAAAGATTCGAAAGAAGGTAGGGTCATATTATCAGTGGCAGTAATGTAGCCCCAGAAGTCTGCTTTGAGGCAGTGTTTGGTCTGTGTGAATATTTATGGGGGTTCCATGGTGAGAGGGCCTCAAACGGACGGCAGTGGGGTGGTCAGAACTGGCGATTTTGGGCAATTTCGGTTGCCATGTCTTAAGAACCTTTAGTTGAAGCCTGTGTTATAATGCAATGTCGTGAAAAGCCTTATCAGCATCAGTCAGTAAGATGCTTGAAAGTGACTAATTTTTAGTGCCTTAGTTCCCTTGTCATTAGAACTTTTAAAAAATAGACCACAGTTGTTGTACATACGAGCTTATGAAAAAATTATTTTACATTGGATTATATTTTATGTCATTGTCGTGCATGTCTTGCACATTAGTTCAAATTTCTCGTTCTTGGACTGATACACTAAATGGTACTGTTTGTAAAAATATTGGTGATGTTGCATTATTTCTGATTCTGCAGTGGTGTATGGTTGTAGGTTAAAAACATGTGATTGAGTTTTGTTTAAGCAGTTTTTGTTGATTTGTTGCAGTTGAAAAGTACTGCGTTGATGTGGCACAAGATAGTCGGACTTATACAGATGACAGCAGCAATGCCAGCAAAGCCGTTGATAGTGCTCACTGTGTCCATGACGACGAGCAGGTCTCTTATTTTGACCTATTACTATGCTATTGCTCTGTGTTAAGTGATATAAACAATAAATTTAAGCTAATGCTCATGAGATGCGCGAAAGCCTATAGCAGTTCCGGCTCAGTAGTTTAGCTGAAAATTGGGGTGTTCACGCTAAGTTAATATACAAATACCAAATTCTCTATCTGGATCGAATAACGATAGTTTTGTGACGCCACCTTGTGAATGATATAGACTTGTGTCTTAGCCCAAAATCGTCGAAAAAATCCATAAAACCCCCTATTGTGTCGTTCAAGGTCATTTAAGGTCATTGAATTCGGCGCCAATCGAGAGCCAGTGTACGACTTCCTGTTAGTGATTAATAGTAACCTAGGCCCTATCTCACACCATTACTGAGATACAGTGACTTATTTGCCAAAAATCGCAAATTTTGCCCCCCTCTCATTTAGCGCCCTTGTTTGGGGTGACCCTCTTCGAATTTATGGAAAAACTTTACGGTTCCTGAAACTAGAATCTTCCACGCAGCCGACAGTGAAGATTTGGTGATTCTAGCTTGCATCGCTTTTGACTGATCCACCCGTGTGACAGACAGATGGACGGACAGAATTGCGATGGCTAAGACGCGCTGAAAGCAATAGCTGCTTTCGTGCGTAAAAATAACAATGAAAAGGTAATAATAACAGTAACATGCATGATAGGTTTGTGTTGATGATCAGCTAGATTAATAATGGTTACTTCAGATTGCTTATTTAATTTTTAGGCTTTTCCAGGAATGGACTACTTGGGTTAAAAAAGTAGTTATATTAATTTTGCTACCAAAATTCTATTGTATCCTAAGCCACCCCATCTAGAAATTTATATTACATTTTTTTTGTTTGATAACTTCTGTGGACAAACATTAGATCAACAAAACCAAAATAGGCACTTACATTTAAACTAGAAACAGAATAATAAATATGCGGTTTAAAAAAAATTAAAGTATATGTTGATTTGTATGATCTTGAAGCGGCATAGTTGCAAATGTATTGTGTCAACTGCAAGATAACCAATGCAGTTCTATACTGATCTGATATTCAGTGGATTTGTAATGGAAAAAATGAAGATGTAATAAAGTAATGAATTGTCACACTACTGTTTGTAAATTTGTTATTATTTATATACCTATTGTCAGACTAATGTGTTTAGTAGGCCTACAGTATAGAAATGTATACGATCGGTAGGAATTTGTGATGAACTTGAAGACAGATGTATTTGTGAAAATAACTTTACATGTGGCTTATGATCTACAGACCATGTCTGAAATGTTGTTTCTGTTGATGGCAGGCTCTGTATCTGCTGCTTCAGTGCAATTACAACGTGGAGGAGGCATTACGGCGCCATCAGATGCAAGTCATTCCGTCATCAGGTGCATCTAGTTATATCGGCTTTATTCCTTCACTTTCTCTGCTGCTTGATTGTTACCTGCCGACAGCATACCTTGACCCTAATTATTATGAAGCTGTCATAGTAGCACACAACACTGGTCTTGCCCATCTATTGTCTCACGAGCTGCAAGCTGTAGTGGTGACCTTTAAATTCTGTCAGCATGTCTGTTGCTGTCTGCGCACTGCATTTGTCTGCTTTCTGCCATCTGACCGCTGATAGTGCTTTTTATTGCAGCTCACAAGTACATCGCCTATCAGCTTGTTTCTCTGTCAGTCCATCCTGTACTCAAAATCAAAAAAAGCATAGAAAAACCTAGTAAGTGATGTGCCATTTTTCGTTTCTAAAGTTCAAATTTTCACGTTACCATTGCACTTTGCACTGCTGTGTGCAGATGGCTACATAACATGCAATAATAATTTTTATTTAGTGTCAAGGTTTGCTGCCATTGTGACTTATTAACATTTATCAGTCATAAATGCCAAAACGTAAGCTTTCGTTGATATTATTGTGACTTTTGATCAAATCTGAGTTTCAAATATCAGTGGTGCTAACATTTTTTTGCATTTTTGTGTCAGTTTAGACTTTGCATGATAGTTTCACACGTACTTTTTAAACTGTGGATGCAACAAATCTGTGCTATAGTACTGCGTCAGTTCATATTTGCTATTTTATGTAATGCTGCAGTATGTAATGTTTTGCCAGTTATTAAATGGTGATGAAACGCATGCAAAATATTACAGTAAATCGTGGCAGAAAATTTGGGAGGTTTTAGTGATGAGTCAGTCATGTTCACAGTTCTCTGGTCCCTCTGATAAATAATCAAGAAAGTTAGATTAATTCCTCGAAATGAGAGATTGAACTTTATAGCATAGGTTGCAGTGTCTCATACTTGGATACTGTAAATGTTACTGTCAAAAATTATCATTATGTATGACAGACAACCAAGTTGATAGTATTTCGATTTCTGAATTTTTTATAATGCTGCTGCTTGCTACGAGGGTCATTCAATAAATAAGTTACAAAACAGTGTCATTCTGTTAGTTTTCCAAATCTTAAAAATCCAAAATGTGCGTTTTGTAGGGAATTGTATTCTGAACACGCATGGAAATTTTTTTGATGATGACGTTATTATTGTGACGTCATCTGTTCACAGAACACAGTCTACACGTGTATTATTTTCCTCACCAGTAATCTATCATAACTCACAAGTGACAAGCAGCATAGGAACGAAAAAAATGAATAAACTTAACAAGTTAATGCCATCTCTTTAAATGCTAAAATCTATTGTTTTATTTTTCAACATATTGTCTGAGTTTGCTGAAACATTTGTCCTATCTGTCAGCAAACTTCTGAGTTGCCCGATGTAAATAACTATGCTGGCTGCTGTTCATGCCACTGAAGAACTGCACTGCTAGCTGCACCTCGGTATCTGATACAAATTTCTGCCCACCTAGCAAGCATTTTCTTACACCAAACATGAACTGTTTGCTTCATAAAGCACTTGTTGCCATAAACTGGATGCATCTCGGAGTGAATCTGATATGCATTTATTTTTTTCCACAAAAAAATGCAGTAACGGCCTGTTATTGCATTTCAGAAGTTTGCTAACAGATAGGATAAATTTTGGGGGAATCTGACAAATGGGGGTTGTGAAGGAAAGGGGAAGAGAAAATTTTTTAACTCCTCATATCTCACCCATTAGGGGAGATGGGGGCACAAAAATTTTTTCTCGCAGATGGGGCACTACCGGGCCCATACACAAGTAAAATTTCAGACCCCCAAAGTTTACGTGATGTGAGGAAGAAATGTTGAAAAATTTCCTTCTTTTCTAGGGGTTAAATGCGCTGTGCAGCAGATCTCAGAATCTGTGAGTGATATCAATCTGCTTTTTGCGCCAGGTTGTTAGCTATATTTCAGTAATCTTAATGCGGGGGTAAAAATTTTAAAAATTGTGTCTATTTCCAACAAATTGCCCCCCCAAATGTAACACAATTTTTGGACGATTTTTAACAAAAGTTTTCAAAAATCGTAATTAGTTTAAAGGATGGCCCAGAAAGTTCTACGTGTGTGTGGGCCAAAGTTTATGGTTGCTATCATATTTGACCAAAATGCTGACCCTGACCCCCCTCCCCTAAAAATTTTGGGGTCAAAATTTTTCGTCATTTTTTTCACTTTTGGCTTCACAAAATTTAGACTAGTGGTTTCTTAAATAGAAACATTTTTGACAAGTCAAAATTTAACAAAAGATTGAAAGTTATTATTAGTTTGCGTTATTATTAGTTTGCAGTGAGGTACGGAAGTGTGGAGTGGTCAAAACATATCTGGGTATTGTATTCCCCCAAATTGACATTGAGCAGTGGTGTGGGACAACCCTGCAGGAGTTAAGCCACGCTGCCCTAGATAGGCAGCGGTGGGCAGCGATAGTAAAAATGGCGTCAGACACCAATGGGCATTGAGCCCACGGTTGTCGATGATGATGATGATGAAATTGACCCACCCAATTTTTTTGCCAGTTTTGACTACATTTTCCAAAAATTGTCATTAATTAAAGGGATGGTCCAGAAAGTTCTACGTGTGTATGTGGACCAATGTTCAGGGTCTTTATCACATTTAATCGAGATACATGCCCTACCGCCCCCACACCCTTAAATTTTTGGGGGGTCAAAATTTTTGTGGTGTTTTTACTTTTTGCTCAACAATATTCAAACGCGTTTTTCTTGAGATGGGTGAAAGATCGACAAAACGATATTTTAACACATGAGAGAGTATTCATAGCCCTTTCCAACGACGTAAAGACTTACGGGGTAGTTAGAATACATTCGGGGTTCTGAGCCCATAAAGTGACCCACTGTAGGTGACACTTTGGATTTCGACAATTTGGCACCATTTGGTAAGCTCAGTTGTAAACATAAAGCCCTGACGTCGATGCCACACAATAGGCCAAGCCAAGATGAACAATGTTTGTCCCCGACACTTTTTTTCCTAGGGATCACCGTTTAGGGGCTGGAGCCAAAAACCCTCTTTTTGACTGGTTTATCACGAGAATAAACCAAGTCCAGTCATGTGACTTTAATAGTTAAAAAATTTTTCAACAAATAACTATGTTTCAGACGATTTGTTTTGATGTGATATGTCTAGAAAATGTGCTTCTGCGCCATGCATTTTTGGGATGCCAACCACTCGTCACGGCGGCCGATTTGGCACGAAATGTCTACTTTAGCGCCACTTAGTGACTTCAGTTACAATGCCATCGAACCGATTTTCTGCATTTTTATACACAATGGCTCAGTTAAAAAAACTTCCAAGTTTCAGCTTTGTATCTAATTCTGGTCAAATTTGGCATGCGGTTCAAAATGGCGAAAAATTTAATTTGCCCGCCATTGCAGTTTTAGAACTTCGCCGGCATGCAACTAAAGTTTGACTGGACCGATCTTCATGAATTTTTCACACGATATTCTGTTGTCGATTTCTTTTCTGCGGTTTGGGTAACACCCTACCCCACACCCACCCCCACCCCATTTTTCGAGAGGGGCGGTAAAATTCCGATTTTTTGACTTTGCCATTTCTAGCTACCTCACATTGAAACTCAGCACTGATGTCTTGTACCTGTTTTCTGTTTGAGGTCGGCGTTACCCCTCCCCTCTCGACTCCGAACACTCTGAGTGTTTAAGACATTGATATTGCACTGTTTTGCAGATCCACTGAGTTTATGGTCAGATGAAGAGAGAACAAATTTTGTGGCTGGTCTGAAGTTGTATGGCAAAGATTTCTATATGATTCAACAGAACAAGGTGTGCTGTTCAAGAAAACATTCTGTTCCAGTCTATTTTTTGTTGCTGGTAATGAGTAAGCATTTGTTCTACGTGACTTAAGTGAATAAGTGGCTGCAATTGTAGTACAGATTACACTGTATATTTTGTGTTAGCATCCACAGTTTAATGGCTGTTTGCTGCTATAAGGCAGAGTTCACCTTTGCTGCCTGCATCTTATATCTCATTCACATGATGAAGCTGGCTTAATGAGCGCTAGTCAAGCCAGCTTTATGAATGTTTGCGATATTACATCGTTTAAACAACGAGATAGGCAGCTTGTCCAGCACACGTCGAGCCAGCTGTACATGTAAAGGGGGTATTACTTACATGCATTCTCACTACTCGACTGCAAATGGTATATTTATCTCCACCAGTGGAACGAAGTGAACGTTGGAGGAGATTATGAGATTGGTCGTTCTGTCCGTCGTTGTGTGTGTGTGTGTGTGTGTGTGTCTGTCTGTCTGTCTGTCTGTGTACACAAATTGGTGGAGATATGCACTCTCATGAGCACCTTCTAGTTTTGTTTTGTGTTTGGCTTCATGCTTAACTAGTTGCATGGTACACTGTACGTGTAGTTATGCAGACAGTTTTGTTGTGTTAGGTTCGGACGCGGTCAGTAGGAGAATTGGTTCACGTCTACTATCTGTGGAAGAAAACTGAGCAGTATGCTACTTTTACTGGCAAGCCATACAATTTCAGAAAACATGCTTCACAGATTGTTAGGTCCATATTTCTCTGTTCCTATTATTTCTTTTATTTTACAGATAACAGATGTAAAATGTGTTTAGATCCATGTACTTGAGCTATGGGATGAAGGACTAATGTGGCTGATTGGGGTGGTGGTATGTCTGCTGGCTGCTCTGCTTTTCTGATTGTTTGCTCGCATAGGCAATGTATGGCCATGTAGTGTGTTGTGATGTCATTTGCTCAATGCCAGTCATCTGTCAGGTCGGAGATTATAAAGTGGTTCTGGTCACAAGTTTGACTCATGTACACAGTGCCATATCAATCACCAGACTTTTGCCATAATTTTTAGTAATACAGAGACCATGTTTGAAAACTCTTATTGATGTCCGTGATTACATTTTATAATTCTTCTCTGTGGCAGTGTGTTTGCTAATCAGCCTGATAGTGGCATTGGTAAGTGAGTGATTTCTCCACTGAATCTGGATTGTGCTGAAATAAGTCGTGTAGAATGAGTCAGCTCGGCCTTCCATCTCTCTAAAATGAGTGCAAGTCGATTAAGGCAGGGCACGTTTACCTGTCGGGTGGCCAGTAACACTGTGATCTCATATAGCAGGTGATGCTTCGTAGCTGTGCAATGTGTATACATGCCCTTTAAACTTTTGCTGTCATAACGATGGTTTATCTGCTGTGTGTTCAGTGAGGGTTCGCTGGAAGACGTTAACATATCAAAACTCCGGCGGGAGGACAGCAGCAGCAGTCTGTCGACGGACTGGAAAGACCACTCAGACAGCAGTGACGTGTACCTGGGCCAGTGTGTATCGCTATCGGCCGTCGTGCCACCATGGTTATCAGCGACTGACTGTGACCCGAAGGCGGTACGGGACAGCAAGCTGGATGCCGTATACTGCCGCGGTATATCATCTCACCGCAGCCTGGCTTATCAGCCAGCAGTCTACGTCAACTGCTGCTACCGCGACGACTGCTACCACTTCACACCTCGATGTTGTGTCGACTGTAAGTTGGTCAGCTCAACGAAGGTCACAGACTCGCCCAACATTGGTCGAGGGGTGTCTTGCGTGTTACCCACTGCAGCGCGGGCGGCTCTGTACTTCCCAGCCTCACCTTCAGAGGAGGCCGACGATTCGAACGATCCCGATTCATGTAGTTTACTGACACAGACGGCAAATAACAACATGCCATCTGGTAGAAGTCTTTGTGTACATGGCGGCTGTAAACCTTCTGCTTCTGGCAAGATCAAGATGCTGGCACAGTGACCGTTGCAAGAATACGCCTAATTTATTTATTGTCAGTAAGATATGTATCTGCACGACGTATTGTTTGCATTTATATTATGCTACGCTGATGTGAAGTATTTCAGATATTGAAGTGACTAACAAAACCAATCCTCTATACACATCAGATTATGACTGTCTAAACATCTGCATTAGACTGTAGCGCAGGTGTTTCTGTTTCAACAAGCCTATTTTTTCTCTGTTAATCTACTGCGGTTCAAGTCTGGTATGAGAATTTTTAGGTTTTTTCTGTTGCAGATTTTTTTACAGACCATAATATTCCTTTCCAGTCATACAGAGTTTGCCGAGCAGAACGGTTTAAAAGTTTAAAACATGTATGTATTGGAAAGCCAATGTAATATGTACTCGAGTGGTTGGCTAATTATAGCAACTGGAAAAAATCTAGGAAATTGCAGGTTGTTAGATGTTAGGAAAATTTACTAGGAAGTTTTGTAAATTAGGTGCTCCTGTAATTTTTTTTGTTATAGTAACTTGTAATTTTGCAATTTGCTGTGTTGTAATCTTCTGTTTGTTGTCTTGGCATTTAACCATACAGAAATAAAGGATTATTTATGATGTACATGCAGTGTATTGGAGTGCAGTGCAAGTTGAGACTTTGAGCCTTGAGGACAATGACATGAAATAATGGCTCTTAAAACAATTAAATCTTTCATAGTTGAGCTGACAAAAATATGCAGGAATTCTACTGACAAATACCACCGCTGTGTACTAATACAAAATGCAACCCCAGAACGTTGCAAATTGCTGTGTTAAACTAATTGTTGTGAATGTAAATTATCACCTAATATTTGTTATTAAATTTGAACAGAGTGCAGAAAAGTTGGCCTATGAGTATGAACCACAACATGATTGCAGCAAGTCACAATGTACGAAGATAGATTGGCAGTGATGTAGTCCGTGGGACAGAGGCTCCAAGCGAGGTGTCATGAGGACAAAGTGAAGTTTTGGTCTTGTGATAAGTAATGAAAATTTGAAGACTATGCTACAGTACTTATGACTCATGAATATTGTAGTAGTTACACGTGCACATAATAAAACATTGCATTAAAATATTTGGGATGCATGAAACGTGTTGGTCTAGTTATTGAGAACAAGTCTTGGTCTTGAAAATAAACTTGTTTACATAGCTGGTATTCAGAATGGAGTACTTTTATTACCTCGTCAGAAACTTAGAAACTGTAGTGCAGAGAAAAGGGACGGCACGGGAGCGAGATCTTGTTGCGGCCACATCATTTTGCGGCACTTGAGAAACCTCGGCTAGCTCATCATAAGATCCCAGGGCGGGCCGCAAGTCGTGGGCAATTAATTCTCTATCTTCATTCGATTTGGGTCCTTGGAATTTGGTCCTATCCGACGGACAAGAAACTGCCAACATTTGGCTAGGTGCCTGAGCCCGGCGAGAATTGTATCCTTAATCTTCTATGATTTCTTCATAAAGTTCTATCTCAACGTCTGAGTTCTGGTCCATAATTAGGCCTACAGTTAGCAAAGACAACAGCTTGTTATGAAGCATTTCAGAATTCTATTACAGCAGACATGAACACAATTCTTATCCAAATTATGGCGTCAAGCCTTAGCGAACGGGTTTAGGACAAATAGTCGTTCCTTACAGTGCGGACAGACAGATGACTTCAACAAACAGACCTATCCAGCTTATGATAGTAAGCCTTAGGGGAAGAGCTTATGGACAGACCATCAAACAGTAGCTGTAAGAAAGAAGACAGACAGACAAGGAATCCTAAAAAGCAGAAGATCCTAAACAGCAGATAATCTTAAGACAGAAAAATTTTGGGTAAATTTATGATACTGGCCAATTTTAGGAATTTGGCTAATTTAAGCAAGTAAGTAAGTAAATGATTTATAAAGCGCCAAAGTCTCAGAAAGAATCAGGGCGCTTGTATCCTCTTGTTTTGGACGAATTTAGGTAAAATTGGGAATTTGGGGCAACTTTGGGATTCTGCACGATTGGCGTTATAGTGCGTTATGACCCTTCAAGGTCATCCGACGTCCCAGCCAGACTTAAACCCTTGGAAGTAGGGCCGCTGCTTTGCCTGGGATTTCACTTGTCCAGACTCCAGACACACTGGCTGCCAGTCATCTTGACCGGGCGGTGTCTGGACCAGGCGCCGTGGCTACCAAGGCAGAAGCACGAAAGCAGTCCAAGTACAGCTCGCTCGCGGCGACGGTGTCCCAGTCACCGTCGAGACACTGGGTGCGCTGAGAGGAAGAGGCGCAATTCATCAGCGACCTCGGCCGTCGGATTGCTGTCACAACCGCAGAGCCGCGTTCCGTGGCCTTTCTCTTTCAGCGCCATCCAGCGAGGCAACTCCGCTTCCGTGACTGGAACATGTGCCCCATCTCAGCTGAAAAGCTAGGGTTGACATTTTTACATCGTGTAGGCCTAGTTGTGTTCGGTGAGTATAGACAGTGAAATTTGGAGACATCTTCAAACTCAGTTTCTGTTGTTCATTTGTGCCGGATGGCCTAGTCATTTTTATGTGCAATTCTTACTTCAACTACTTAAATACGGTGAGTCCTAGAAATTTTCTTGAGAATTTTTGGGGACAAACTTGGGAATTCGACAAAACCCGTTACCCAAGTGGATCGGTTAATAGACAACTTCGATTTACGTACATACCAGGTACATACCAGGTGCGGCCGCACCTAAATGCAGATGAATAGGTGAGGCCATCGGCTTGGTGGACCATCAGTCCGTGAAAAAGCCGATCTTCTCATTTCTTGTCCTCTCGAGACCAGACTTGAAAGCGTTAAGTGTGGCAGAGTCAATAAC
>Ga0056128_1002660_pt1 | contig 21338 bp, 13 predicted proteins | sample WorMetLIZISLAND2_FD_71113 | JGI IMG/M metagenome (GOLD analysis project Ga0056128, IMG submission 71113) | Marine gutless worms symbiont microbial communities from Max Planck institute for Marine Microbiology, Germany - Olavius geniculatus... ... | reverse complement strand
CTCTGATGACGGCGACTCGGGGCTGGGCGACGGAGACCCGGCGCTCGAAGGAGAATCACCGCCGAGGGACATCCGCTGCAAATGGGATTGCAACTTAGACAACGACGACGACGACGTCGAAACCATCCTAACCTCACCCACCACGGTCTCTCGTCAACTGCATGCGTATAAAGCGTGATTTCCATTTAACGCAGCGCACGCAACATACGCAACGCAACGGACGTAACGGACGTAACGCAAGTCACAAGGATGACGCAACGACCGCTTCTATGCTTGCGTTTCGGCCGTTGCCACATCTGCGTCAACTACGTTTGTTGCGTACATTCTTGCGTGCGTTGAGTACGTTGCGTGCCTTTTGTTAAATGGAAACCCCGCTTAAGCTCAAACGGAAGTCGGACGCTGGCCTTTGGATATAGGCGGTACGGTCAACCCACCCTCGCGACAGTTAGGCTTTTTGTATTTCTTACAGATTCATTGTGTCTTGATTCAGTAGCTTACAAAAGATCAGTTTTTTTTCGATTGAACTTTACGCGTAAAACGATGTAGTCCTATTATGTGGGAGATAACCATTAACGTGCACCCCAGCTGCAGGCTATAGGCCTATACCATTACATGGTAGCTGTTTAGTATTGTGTCTGCGTGCCGTGTCTATGCATAGCCATACAGATTTAGCCCGCAGTATTGCCACATGTTGAGCTATGTTTACGTACAGTCAATTCTAAGCTCTATCTATATAGGTCACTGGGTCAGATGCATCGCCTGTTGTATGTACTAATAATTTATTGAATACACAGTCAACTGAGAACGTTGTTAAACAGTGTAACCCTGTAACTGTAACTGTAACTATTGTAACGCGTATAGGCCTATATTTATGCCGATCTACGTCCCTTTTCCGTTCTTCTTTTTATTTTCTTTTCCAGCTGGCAAAAACCACTCTTTTTTGTCCAGTTTATAATCCTGAAAAGCAACATTTTGAAATACGGAAACCCGTAGCTGTAAGATGCCGAAAATTTAATCGGATGAAAATTCAACTTAGCTCATGAAACAGAACGACAGAAATTAAATGAAATAAAACGAAAGCCGCACACTCTGGCTTTTATTTCATTTTATTTCTGTCGCTCTATACGCACCTTTAGGCTACGCTTGCTTGCTACAGCTTGCAGATAGGGTAATAAATTTGCGCTGAACGCGAAATGTGTATGACTCTATGCAGTCTGTGCAATATGACAGATAACGTTGCTATATATCATGTTAAAAACGCCTTATTGCTACGCGGCCTAACCGGGGGTCTACCGTAGACTGATGTTTTGGTCCTGCTTTGCTGCGGTTGTAATTATGCTAACTGCCTATTACATGCGGTTCGACCAATGAGACACGAAAACCTCCGACTGTGTATAGGCCTAGGTCTCGGTGCAGGGCTCTTCATAACTTGGTCCTATTAACAACCGCGTATACAGTCGTAACTATTCTGTCTGTATGTACTTCTTTGGCGTTGTTCATACATACTCGAGGCGGCTTTCTATTGATGAACAGTTCAGTTGTTGACGTCAGTGTAAAAAGATACGTTCTTCTTAAATCGTTGTGATAGAACAAAATATAATGAGAAACAGCTAAGAAAAATAGTGTAAACCAAGTTATTTTGATTTACTGCAGTACATGCGAACTTCTCTGCTATGCTGTATCGTCACGTTTTGCTTCGTAACAAGCAGTAAACGGAGTCGACGTTGATCGTAGTTCGAACAATAAATGTCTGCGGTGACGACGACACTATTGTTTTAGCTGAGTTTTTTTTTGTCTCAGAACACGATAATTTATGCATAAACCGCTGCACTGATCTTGATAAAATTTTGCGCGAACATATACCTTGACAACCCATGGAAACCTACTGAATTTCAGAGTCACAGGTCAAAGGTCTAGGCCACATGGGTTCTACGTATTTGTCGGGTGCATAATACTGCAGCAACCCGTTGGCAGTAATTAGCCTTGAGTCAAGCTTGACAATCTTGTTTTCTTTCATTTTGTCTTGTACGCCTACACCTGCGAGAGCCTAACGCTCTTATATGATGGCGGCTGTGTTTTCCCGGAGTATTTCAGTGAATATAGCGCTCTGTGACTGTTTCGGTGTGTTAGGATGATGAAGACGTCGAGCTTGTTGGGCCTGATTCCCCGTCGCCGCCTGCGACGTCTGCCTCCTCCCAGGCGACGTCCGCCGAGCTGCCTGCACGGTCGACGCCGCCGGCTGATGCTTGGACGGCCTTCTCTGCGGTCAGTGTGCACAGCAACAAGTCAGCAGCTTGGGCGTCTACGTCGTCGACGTCATCGGCGCCCAACGCTCGGCACCGCCATCTCTCACTGCCCGCCAATCTGCCTTCACTGCTGCGCAACAGCGACTCACGGTCTGCCGAATGCAGGCGACGACACCCCAGCACCGGGGTTCGATTCGCCGACGAGGTAAATTAAATAAATAATAATAATAATAGTAATAACGAAGAGAAGCGATCAGAAGTCTCAAACCTCTGCCGTTAATAGTGCTGCCACTTGGCGAACAGATCCAATAATCAGATGTTCCTTGGGTCTCACCCATCTCTCCAAAACGTTTCTCCAAAGTTCTTGAAAAAAAGGAATTATGCATCCGGATCCTGCCTGAATCGATCGCAATCGCCACCGAAGTCCGAGCGACTGATCTGTTAATTGGCCAATCTTCGACCTACCTCCGTAAATTTTTATCGGAATCTGTTCTTGACTTGTTGAGACACACTACAAAGTGTCAGTTTAGGCCTACGCCTTATCTCTGAAGTCATGTATCCTGCACGATGATTCAGAATCCAAGACAGAATCTGGATCGTTACCAAAATCTATGCCATGCAGATAGCCGCCTGAAGTCGTTAATAAGTTTTCGCATTTTGCTGCAGATTGAGTTAAATAAGTACGATAGTCATATAATAATAGCGACAAAGTGTGCACAATTTGGCAGTTTTGGCAGTTCTTTCTTGGAACACTTCACTGTCATCGTCTGCACTTGTAAGTTCTGGGAACGCATCCGGCTGACGTCGCCCACACAGAGTTATGGCAACTTGTCTACCTGCGCGTTATGATCGTGCTATAGCATAAGTAGGTTGCGCAGAATATGCGCTGTTTTGACGTTATTTGGCGTGCTGACATGCCTACGGCCAGAAATAGCTGGCGTCTCATTTGCGGCGCTATACAGTCATGCCATAAGCTTATAGTTGAAAACATTCCTCCTCGACACAGCGGCGCATGGTCGGTAAAGCGATTTGGCGCTGAGTGATGTGACGTCAGAAGACGAACTGCTTTTAATCACGTCAGACACTGGCTTTTTGCTGTCAGCTATACGTAGCCCACGCGATGGGCCAGATTTACAAGAAACCTACCGGTAGAATGAAGATTATTTGCACCTGCAGCCAAAGACCTAGAACAATTTTGTGAGGTTGTCTTGGTGGGTTTGATCCTAGGCCTACCGCTAAACTTAATTTAGAGTTAACCTAGGCCTAATACTAAAGTAACTGGACACAAAATTAGCTAGAAAGATACAATGAGAATGAAAGTTGAAATATAGAGGAATGGCGTGAGATAGGGGTAGTGTTTCAATAAAACCAACAACCAATATTGTTAGACCTACGTCTGCGTGTGAACAGATTGATAGATCATTTATTCATTCGTTCTGAAATCATACGTATACATGGAAAAAAGACCTAGCGACGACAATGCTAAAGAAAACAATACTACCGTCGCTTTCGCGGGCAGTAATAATGACAGCCGCCAATTGTCTTCTAAGTTTAACGCAGCACAGCCCGCAGTGCAGTGGAATGTAGCTGCTTATAACGAGGGTTTGGAGCAGCTGTTGCTGTGCTCATCTTGCAGCGCAACACTATCCTTTCTTGCACCTGTAGTGCCTAGCACCGCAAAGCCTCCTATCCATCATAGTTTTCTCTCTCCCTGTTAGTTGCTAACATTCAAAGAAGCTCCGCCGTCACTCGGCGTCTCGGATAATCAGCCAAGGACGTAGGTCTGTTCCCACCTGTGTGGCAGCAGTAAATCTGCCGGCGAAAAAAAGCTAGAGTAAGGTTGCAAGCGCTAATATAGTGGCAGTCGCTATTATTAGTTTATTACTGTCTTCGTCCGACCTGTTCGCCCGACAATAATTAACGTCGAAACGAAACTTAAGCGGCTTATTGTTATTGTTAAGGCGCGTACAGGGCGACGTAACGGAATTGAATTGAACTGACACGATTTGGTTTTTGACGAACCGACGAATGGGCAAGTAGGGCAAGCCCATTGGTCATTGGTTGGCCCGTACGTAAGCGTAGTCACGTAGGCCACCGACGCCGTTAGACGTTACCTACTGTAATTCATTACTGCTTGCCCATTGGTCATTTTGTCAAAAACTAAACCATGTCAGTTCAGTTCAGTTACGTCGCTCTGTACCGGGTACGCGCTTTTAGGCAATCTGTCATTGCCTTGGTTGTGGGACGGCAGAACAGCGCAGACAAAAAAACAACTTCACTTCGGTATGCTGTCGGAGGCGCTGATGTTATTGCTCGGAGGCCCGGTAGTGAGAAGTCCGGTCCGTCCAACGTTATCGTCGAGCGATGCAAAGAAGGGAAGAGAACGCCAAGCGACCGTGTGCAGGCATTCTCGCTTATCGTGTCGGAAATGGAACTTTCTGCGCATTTGCAACTGCTGTTTATCGCTCGACGTCGGCGGTAGCACATGCGGTCTGAAACTTAAAGGTCTGGAATAGCAGAACGACTAAAATCGTCGGAGATCGACTTTGTTACAGTAAGCTAACCAACATCCACGACGTTGTCAGAACCAGTGAAGTTGAGTGCCTGAAAGACTTGGCTCAGAAATGAGCTATAGTGTTTGGTGTGTGAAAGATGGGTCTAAGCCTCGAATCGATACATTTGCCAATTGCGTTACTATTAAAATAATATTTTAAGAGTTTAATGTTACGTTTGTCCATAATGAAGGGTTTGAAATCATCACAATAAAATTTGATCTGCTATGATGAATATTATTAAGATGAAGATCGTTACCGGTACGTAAAGTCAAGGTCGCTAGAAGGACAAATATTTGCGGACTCGGAATCGATTTAGCATATAATACGTTAGTCATGGTTTGTTGGTACACAGGTCGGTGAAAACCTGATGACGTTTGCGATCATCCCGTCGCGCCACGACGTCGACCGTCATCAAGCACAGACGACCGCTGCAGGTACAGTATAGGCCTAGTGTAAGCTTATAATTATATTGGATAGTGTATATTCATCATCTGGAGCAGAATGTATTAAATTCAGAGAAAGTTTGCTGTGAAATAACTTACTCTACCTCCTACACTTAGCCTACAGCAATACGTTCTTATAATGTGTTCAAAAACGAACTTAGAAAGTAGGCCTACATGTTGAAATGAATTGGATTTGTAGCCTAATTGTCATCGTGTTGCGTTCTAAGTTTAGACTGGCAAACCAGTGGATAGTTTAGGCTATTATAGTCTTCAGTCTGCCTGATTTTTGGCCGACCGTACTTACGAACGTGGCTATGGCACTAAGTTGTGTCTGTCTGTCTGTAACGTATGCATGGGGTGGCGATGGTACCGTTGGATAGGGCGATGACGAGTTTCTAGAAGCAGTCAATAGTAACCATGTCCCTATCTCCAGCGGTTTGGCCGCAATTTTTAACGCAAAGTGGCTGCCTGCGTCCACATGCATCGAATTACGATATCCTAGCATTGATTGTAGCGTTCGATGGCAGCGCTAACATGGCGTGTATGTAGTCACCTCTGGGAACTTGCTGTTGGATTGGATTGGATGCTGGTCTTCGGACGTAGGCAGTACGGTCGGCCCACCACAGCGACAGCTAAACTTCTTGTTATGACTGTGCATGTCTGTATCTTAAGTCTTAATTTTGTCTTCTCTAGCTAAGTTCTCAATCGGCCAGCCTTGATGAGTGTTAGCCTTTTGCTGGTAGCCTGCTACCCGTAGCCTAATGTTCAATTTTTCAATTGTCTAATTGTGAAACGTGCTGGCAAATAAACGTACTAACTTACTTACTGACTGACTGCAGGTCCTGTGAGGACGCAGTCGTCGACGGTGCTCGGAGATCGACGTTCAACGGCAGCGGCAGCGACCAGCACGTTCAGTAGCAGTCGTCATCGACGTCTACATATCATTGACCACTACCGCGCCATGGCCACGTTCGGCGTCAGCGCCGGACCAGACCACTCGTCGTGGCTCTCCGAGAACCTCTCGTCGTCGTCGCTGTCGTCCGACGACGAGGACCGTGGACCAACCAGACCCAAGCCGCCCGCCTTCCGACTGACCTTCGACCAGCCGGCCGCCGACCCCACGTCGTTCCAGCAGCGCCTCGACGCGCAGATGATCTGCCTCGAGAACGTGAAGGTCGTGGGTGATGTTGCTCTGTGCAGCGTCAAAGTACGCTGCCTGGACGCTCCTCCAGGCCAGACACGCCGCGTCACTGCGCGGTGTACGAACGACGACTGGCTGTCGTTCGCCGACATCTGCGCTCAGCCGGTCGGCGTCGGCGTTCCAGTCCACCACGCGTCCGCCGGATACGCAACCCGCTATCAGACGCTGAGTTTCGCCGTGCGTCGACCCAAGTCCTCCGAGTCTTCATTAAGCTCCGGGCGAGGTCCGGCGGCCGTCGAGTTTGCACTGTGTTACCGGACCGAGGACAATGCGTGGTGGGACAATAACAACGGGCGTAACTACCGCGTCGAGTGGATCAAATAGCGAGGCTGTGCCGTCGCTGGGAAACCGACGCGCGATGCTTCCGCAGTTAGACAGTGCGTACAAGTGGCATATATCAGCCACGTCTCTGCCTCTGGCAGTATCGGTCTGCCTTCATTCAAACTTTGCCGATGGTAACCTGAAGGTGCCTAATGATAGGATCCAAGGTCATCCAAGGTCGTCGCTTTCAGAAAGTGGGTGAAATGGCAGGCGCAGGGTAATGCCGATCGAAAAGCGTGTCGGGCCTAGATACACGCGAGTATTGTTTGGCGCACAGACCATTATGCTAATTGCGCCAGCATAAACCGCAAGCGTTCTGGCCTCTGTAGATCATTAGGCCTATAATGATCATTATGCAGCCTGCAGTATGATCTTTATTTACTAGCGATACATGCAAATCGGTCCAACATTCGTCAATTTCACCAAAGTTATTTAAAGTCGTTTCCCATAATCGCCCCGGCGCTGTATAAAATGGGCTGTGGTGCACGTATTTAGGCAAGCCTACAGAAATTTGTAATTTACTCGTAGTTTTTGCAAACACCTATAAAATACCGCGGCATGCTTCCATTGAAACTTTCCTTTGAATTTTTCTTCCAAGTTCAGTCAGCTGGGGGCACCAGCGGCCAGTTGCCGATATGTCATACCTTCCCACTTCGAAGTTCGAGCACTGCTTTTGATGCGTTGTCTGTCCACCAAACATCTCCACTGCAGCCACGGCCCGCCTTTACTATGGACTTACAATAGGTATTGTGGCGTATCCATATGTAATTACTCGGAAGATTTCCGGGTAATTGCACTGCGAGAAGTATAGGTAGCATCCTGGTGCTATTCGGAGAATATTCTCGGTGCTATAGAGTGTTTTCAACGCGCATACTCTGCATAGCCTACGTGATGTTGCTTAGGCCTATATTGCACAGTGGTGCAGACATGGGGTAACGTATCGACTCCGCGATAAACTCGTAATCGTTATAAAGGAAACCAAGCCTAACTTAAGCCGTGGTTTCATGCAAATCAACAAAAACATTGTCAAATAATTTGTATGAAAATGGTGGGCGTTTTATTCGACTCGTAACCGTTCACCTCCTGCTATTTCCAAATTGTGATTAAATGTTAAGTAGAACACGAAAAATTTGCAAAATAATTTTGAAAATGTTTCTTTTTGGTTTGCATAGGACCCTATAATTATGGTCTTATTCTACATCCAGCTTCTTCTTGTGAACTGGCTCTTATCGACTAAAGTGTGACTGTGCCATTCACTGGGCTATTCACAGGGCTGGACGTTTAGGGAAGTATATTTGGGGGGGAGGCGTTTAGCGTTGAAAAATAGACAAGCCACAAAATTTCTACCATTCCACGTCACATCATTTTATTATAAATAATAAGAGGGATTATTAATCCTACAAAAAACCCCAGATAACTATACCATCATGTAAACTTCATTGTACAAACATAAAAAAACCTCAAAATTATTGTTTTTTTTTCGGGTTTTCAAAAACATCAAACCAATTCACCAGCCCTGATATAACCTCGTACGTCGGAACCACGATTTGGTACATAATCACACTGCTGATTTACACTACGTGATTAGTGCCTTAAAACTGCAAGCAAGCTGTGATCAACAGCATAAGCACGTGCCTGTAGATAGTTAGAAGCATCATAGTTAGGCCTCGACAATGCCAATTACCGTAGTTCTAATGCTCTACGTACGATCGATGACTTATTTTCGTACAATTAATTACTAGGCCGATCGGCTTTCGTTCGCACTGTTTATGGAGTGTATTTTAATAATATGTTTTTGTTTTGCTTGGCATAATGAAAGAATAAATATTATTTGTTTTGTTTAAGTTGTGCAGTTTTTGACATGTAGGCTCACTCCACAGAAAATCGGCAAATATGATATCGCTTTCAAGCTTGAACCAGGTCATTATCTCCTACTTTAACTATTAAAAGTATTAAGCTTGCACAAGTTTAGCTACTAAGGCAACTCTGATCAACTGACCATGCAAGGGTACAGAAAAAGCAAACCATGAAGTTTTTTTCGTGATTATTCCATTAAATGTTTTGTGACAGATTTTCCAAACTTTTTTTGCCACATGCAGCATAGGATTTCAGTACTGGTAGTGTTATTATTGTCAGATCCCACCACACAGCAGATGCCTTGCTGCAATAATTGTGATATACTGATCACTTAATATAGCACAAAAATAGATTTTTTCGAACCAGCCTGTGCAGTGTACAGTCACATTGTTAATTATAGCTAAACCAAACAAAGCGAGAAGATGCAACAAATTTATGTCCCATCGATACATCCTCATATTCAGAAGTTTTTTAATTTTAACATCTGAATTACAGATTTATTAATGTAATGTCGATTGCTAATATGCTTTCCTAAATTACTATAAGCCTATTAAGGCACTAAAAGAAACCTGGCAAAAGTTATAGAAACCAAAAAGCGAAAGTAGTAGTATTAGTTTATTTTGAACACTTTAAGAACATCAACCAATAATCAGATTAAATGCAGCAGCATTGTAAAATAGAAATGGGGTCTTCATTTTAAAACTGTAAGTGCATAATGAATGCAATCAAATTACTAAAACGCAGCGAAAATTATTCCATATTTGTGCAACATGTTCTCGGACACAGAAACTGTTGCCAAAAAATCCAAAGAAATGTAGAGATACGGATAGAGAACGAATTTACAGGCATACACTGAAAATGTTTTTACTATACCATCAACAGCTGACCTTTATACATGGACTTCTCTGCATATTAGTGAGAGGACATGTCCTGTAAGCAGAAGCATCGTCCATTAAAAAAGTAGGCGAGGCAGAATGTTGCAATTGCCTTAGACAGCCATAAATTCCCAATAGTGGGGATTATGGTTGCTCAAAATTCTAATTTTGCCCAAAATTCCCCAAAATAGAAATTTTAGTCCCAAATTTTGCATTTTTAATTTAAAAATTTGTTAGACAATTTGAGGTATGGGGACAAATCTCCTGCTACGATGCCACTGACCCTCCGTGGAAATAAGTGGAGGAGGGCATAACCCCTCGTTGAAAATTAGTCGGGGCTGGTGTCCCTCACCCAGTACATCTGGAACGCAAGTGGAAGCGATCAAGTGTTCATTTATCAAAGACTGTGGTCGTGTCATGATAGTCACCGTCCGGAGCCACGTAACCAACAATTGGCGGCGTTTCCAGGGGACCTCGATGAACAAACGGTATCAGCTGCTCATCAACCTACATACATTACATGCAAACAACTGAACGTCTGAGCTAGGGGTGTCTATCCCCCCTTGGACACACTACGCAAGCCCTCCACTCCCGCCTCCAACGTTCAACTACCTCCCCTCAATGTGGAATACCACCCACATCCAGCTTAGTCAAGTGTTGCATTCCCAATGACAGATGACAGCGTCAATACTCATGGGTGTCCATAGAAAATCTTCCCAAGGTGAAGAGGCTGAGGCACTGAATATAGTAGGGAATGGGAGGGGGTATTTTCCTCCCACAGCTTATTAAGGGATAGGGGCAGCGTCATAAGATATCCAGTGAGGTCTGGGGCGGAGCCCCGGCCAAAAATGAATCTGGTGCATTTTCAGCCTCAAACACTTCTGGTCAAGTTACAGTGGAATGATGACTGCTCCCTGAAGTCCTAAAAGTTGCCCCCCTCGAAAAAAGTTATACGGTTTGAGCATAGTCCTCAATCGATTTGCAACCATCTCATATACCCTTACTCCACTTGCTCTTCTCGTTTGATTTGTGGTGGATCTTTTTTGTACAACAAGCTGTAAAACAGAACTGAAAGCGTACAGAAAATCTGCAGCAAGTACAAGAAGAAGAAAAATAATTAAAATTCACAAAGACACTAGATCACCGAGTACATGACAGATGGCCATACCTACAGCTACCTTCCCAGATGCAAATCATCAGCACCCTTTGGCTGGTACCAAATTATATCACTTGGTGACAGAAGCACACGGGTGTGAACAACTTGTTCAGAGTTGCTACCTGATGGTGAAATGACCAGGAGTTATAACCCATTCTGACCATTTATTTGAAACTCGCGTTGTCATGCCATTACACTCAGTGTGCATAGACAGAGTTGTTTCACTGTGTCCGACCTGTATTGCACTCTGATAAAGCTCCTCCGATTCACTGCGGAGTTCGTCCAGCGCACGTTGCTGAGACCCGCGAAGTCGGGCGACTACCAACATCTCGTCGCGATGTTGTCTCGTCTTGTAACGCGTCCAGTCCTTGTGCAGCAAAGCCCGTCGCTCGCTCTCCTCAAAGCTCAGCACAGCCGCTTCACGCTTCCGCTTGCTGACACCAGTTTTGCGCATACAGCATTCATTCATTCATTTTACGGCTGCGGAAGTTAACAATTAATTAATCAACTGATGGTAAAAAAAGTCGCTTGCTGTGTAATCGATTCAAATTTTGAACTTCAGTCTTGGCCGATGATGAATGTTTGTATCTCGTACAAAGCATGGGATGAAAACATATCCTTCATCCTCTTTATAAAGAAACTATTAATTCTGCTGCCGAAATACATGTGCAGATTTTGTTTTCTAGATACAACTACAGAGTAACATAACTAAGCTTAGATCAACCAGAAAATTATACATGCATTTTACACCTGTATTCCTCCTCTGTGGTGCCACCACAATCTGTCAAAATTCCATAAATTTGGCTAAATATTCACAAAGAAAAAGTGAATTCTTTTCTGCTGCAGAGAGCATGGTGTAAAAACACAAATCAGATAAAATAGTTACTGACTCGAGGGTTTTCAAAAAACTTCGGTCGCCTTCAATCTCATCGATTGGCTTCAACGTTCGGCCTTTCGCTTCCTGTTTCCTGATCGCCTTTTCAAGTTTCCTCATTTTTCTCTGCTCGCGAGTAATCACAATGCTCATGTCAACCTTTTTCTTTTTCTTCATCGGCTCCGCACTTGACAAATAAAACACACATACATCACGTATCATGTTTTAATATGGAATCAAGATAAAAATACTAACAGTAAATACTAGCCATGAAATAAAACCGTATCAAGCTGTAACCCATCACAGTTGAGTGGTTTACTTCACAGCAAGTGGAAAAATATCACCAAGTCTGTTCGAAGGCCGACAGGTTAAGATCAGAGGTTGACAATGTCCATACAAAACCAATGAAGAATAAGTTGCTTTTTCTATTAATAGTTAACACATTTTTGCATTTATCTAAGTAAAGCCCGAGACTGAAGATGCAACAGATTAGATACAAATCTTGATACAAAATATTATTCTTGGACTTGGATGCAATAAATGCACGACTAACATATATAAATATCTTCCTAACAACAATAAGAAATTTGAGCTAATGCTCACGAGACGCGTGAAAGCCCATAACAGTTCCGGTTCAGTAATGTAGCTGAAAATTGGGGTGTTCATGCTAAGTTAATATACAAATACCAAATTTTCTATCTGGATTGCATAACGATAGTAGCATGGCACCACCGCGCCACCTTGTGAATAATATAGACTTGTGTCGCAGCCCGAAATCGCCAAAAAAATCCATAAAACCCCCTATTTTGGCGTTTAAGGTCATTCAAGGTCATTGAATTTGACGCCAATCGAGAGCCAGTGTATGACTTCCTATTGGTGATTAACAGTAACCTAGGCCATATTTCACACCGTTACTAAGATACAGCAACTTATTGGCCAAAATTCACAAATTTTGCCCACCCCCTCTCATTTAGCACCCTCGTTCGGGGTGACCCTCTTCAAATTTATGGAAAAGCTGTACGGCAGTGATTTTCAACCGGGGTTCCGCGGAACCCTTGGGTTTCGCGGGCATCTGCTAAGGGTTCCGCGGCTGGTCAGTAAAAGACGCAAAATTACCCAGCGTGTGAAATTACGTCAAACCATGTCACAAAAGTAATAATCACCAAATACTTGGTTCAAAATTATCGCTTTTAGCCATCCACTTTTGCATATTGTTGAATATTTTTTGTGTTGTTAACAGTCTCAACATAGCAATGAACAATGAACACTAACGTATTAGTGTAAATGTTAACAAATCGTTTGTTTGTGTATTGACGAATTCTAATTTATGAAACGTTCTGCTTGAAAGATATAAAAAGCCTCACGCAGCAGCTTAGCTAGCTGAGGGGGGTCCAGATCCCCTGAGCTGTCCGAGGACGTCTATGTAAAAACGTAAAAGATCCGATGATAACTTTTTGTGTTGGTGGAAGGGGGCTAACCGGCCATTCGTGACTGCCTCGTAAGGTGTTTTTGGTTAAATACAATAACATACTGCTGTCGAAAGGTGAAATAAAATTGCTAAATAATATTATTTATTATTCCTTTGCCCGCTGTTTTATCATCAGCTTTTAGAGGTTTTGCCCCCAAACCCACAGGTTTTCTACTTCTTGACTCCACTGGAAACATCAGTCCCCAGACACTCTGAAACTTTCACTTCGCCTACACGCCGGACGTGCGGATCATTGCATGGGGTTCCGTGAGTGATTTTGAACTTACGTAGGGTTCCGCTGCAGCAAAAAGGTTGAAAAACACTGCTGTACGGTTCCTGAAACTAGAGTCTTCCAGGGAGCCGACGGTGAAGATATGATGATCCTAGCTTGCACCGTTTTTGACTGATCCACCCGTGTGACAGACGGACAGACAGAATTGTGATGGCTAAGACGCACTGTAAGCAGTAGCTGCTTTTGCGTGTAAAAAAGCAGTATATAATAAAAATCTGTTATTACTTTGTACTAAATATGAACGCATAAATTTCAGCTCAGATTATTGTCTAACTGCACCTGCTTTAACCTTATCACGTTATCTGAGTACACACAAATAAGTTTCATAATTCACTGTCATTTAACACTAGAACACCCGGCTTTTCCTTATACCTAGAACGCCCGAATGGGTTATTTTTGACCAAGTCCTGCAGGCCAAAGTAATTTCAAGGCCAAAATTTTGGCCTCAGCCTCGAAACAATGGCCTCGACCCTAGCATTTAGCTCAAGTCTGGACTCACAGTCCTACCATAAATATTACAATGTCACTTTCCCTTTAATAGTTGTACTTTTGGCCTCGATATTGGCCTCGGCCTTGAACAACTGTTTTCGGTCAAGATCTTGTCCTTGTCCTTTTGGCATCAGCCTCAACCCAGTAGTTCTGGCTTTGGTCTCGTCATATCCTATCACGAAGAGATGTCAGTTCCTCGAGGCCAAGGTGGTATCAATATAATAATTGGCTTTAGTTTCGACCTCGGCCTCTAAGCCGTAATTTTGGCCTTGGCCTTGTCTTTGTGTATGTGGCTTTGGCATGGCCTCGGTTGTGGTGCATAATTGGCCTTGTTATCACCATACATCTTACAATGCTATTATATAACTTTGATAGTTTTACCTTTGATATTAGTCCTGAACTTGGCCTTGAACAGTAATGGCTTTGGTCTCGATCTGGGCCTCGTTCTCCTCGTCACAACCTTCACCTTGTTGCGGTTTTGAAACTGGTCTGGCGTATTCGCATATAATGCAGAGATGTTAAGTTCAGAGGGCCAAAGTGGTCTCAAGACCAAACTGTTAGCTTTGGTCTCAGTTGCAGCCTCAAAACTGCCCTTAACTTCAGCTTTATATATTTGCTACTGTCACTTTTATAGTTTTACCTTTGATATTAGTCCTGATCTTGGTCTTGAACGATTGGCCTTGGCCTCGACTTGGGCTTCGTTTTTCTGGCCATAGTCTCCACCTTGTTGCGGTTTTGGGATTGGCCTTGGCATATTCTCATAACATATACTATCATGCAGAGATGGTTAGTTCTGAGGGCCAAAGTAGTCTCAAGGCAAAAATGTTAGCTTTGGTCTCGGTCTTGGCATCGAAATCGGCCTTGGCCTCACCTTGGTCATAGTACTTTGGCCTTGTTTACTTTATGGAGCTTACGATATCACTGCGACTTTTATAGTTCTACCTTTGACCCCGGTCTTGGCCTCGGCCTTGAACAAGTGGCCTCGTCCTTGATTTTGGCCTCATGCATCTCGCATCAGTGGATGACAAACTTGTAATTATATTTTAGTTGCTAGTATTCATTTCATGGGTGAGTTTTATTTTTCTAACCGAGGTTCGATAATCTACAGTGATGAGATACAGCTAGGCTTTCTTGCATTTTTTTCTGGTCAGTGGCAAACTAAAATTCAATTTCAAACTCATTGCGCTTGCATGAATTGTGCTGTAAAACCGACACTGCAACGTTCTATCCACTTTGTAGCATGAAGTGTGTTGTTGACAACTTGCTACAGAATTGTAATGCAGTTCTTCAGGCCAAAGCTGGTAAGCCGCTGGCACGGTCATGATGACATCATAAGTAAGTAACATCAGTAAGTAAATAATCAAGTCAATGACTGTTATCTTAACATTTACATATTTATGCACAAAAAGTGCACAACTGTGGAAAAACTGCATTGCACGCTGTTTATTTACATTTTATTATGGTACAGGTCAAAAATGACCCATTTGGGCATTCTAGGTATTTGATAATATAACTCTTCTAAAATTTCAGAAAAAATGATAAAACTTTTGCTACACATTATACCTCAAAACGCCACAACAATCGTAAAATATTTACCTTCTCTGGTTACCACGTGCTTGGCGGCACACAGCCAAACATCGCCATGGGTCAAAAATGACCCATTCTGGCGTTCTAGTATTAACGTTTAGTTGGAGTATTACCATACCATGCAGTGACCTCTAATTCAGGTGCCGCAGAAAAACCTTAGCTGGTATACCGTCTTTAAAAAGTAACAAGTGCTATTAAGTGCTGATTATATGATGGTTCCTTGTACAAAAGTCTGTTGACATTGAACCAAAATCATTGAAGTTATTTGAAAATGTATCAAAGGTCCGGTTATTGAGACACAGTGTACAATGCAGCACTTGTGCTGCAAAACCAAACAAACCACTGACTGATCGAGCGACCGATTGAACAATATTACCATAAGCCAGTAAATTCTACAACTAAAAGTCTAAAATCATATGTATCAAATACAAGGAAACGTAATGGTGAAACCTTAAAGGTGACGTCACTCGGAACCACAGTGGACCAGTGGCACTTGTGAAACACCTAGCACTGCCAACTGTCCACCTAGACATATGGTGTGTCACAGATACATACATGGATTACAAATAACAGCCACAATCTTTCAGAGCAATATTCAACACAGTTTTAAATCAAGACCTCGTGTAAATGTTCTCAGGGAAAAAGTAACTGGCATCAGTGCTGTGCCAATTTTCAGCTCAAAAGAATCAGGATAAGGGTTTTGCAGGATCTATACCGTGTTCGAAAAAAACATCTCGAACATTTTCGATTGTAAGGTAAAGAAGTATTATCAGATTTTAATAATTTTTGGCACTAATATTTCTGACACAACCCCACCGAGGTCAGCCACCTTGCCGTGGTGGTGGGGCTCAGCACCGATGACCCAAAAGATTTCTAAAATCTGGAGGCAAGGAGCGACTAAGCGCTGACCAAATTCGTGTAGGCATATTGCTACATGATACCAGTTCTCTTGTGCTGGTTTCGGCTTCACAGCTGACTACGGCTTTATAGCCATCTATCGACGGCTTCACAGCCGTTACGGCTTTATGGCCGCTACCTGTAACCTTCTGGTCACATTCGGGGATGCGCATTAGGCCAAGCTGATACGGCCTCAGCGCTGGGCAGGTGTAAGAGCCTGTCCACCCCGGAGGTAAGGTAAGGGAAGGTAAGGATTTCTGACACAACTGCCGATCAAATGACTGTCCAATTTTCCACCGCACCCATTGTCTGCTTTTGCACTACCTGGGGAAACAAAACCAACGATATATTGCATTTGTAATCTAGTTCGCCTGTTAGTGTTTTCGTAGGTAGTGCAGAAACAGACATTTGGTGAGGTAGAACTAAAACAATTTTTTGATAGCAAGTAGTGTCAAAAATGTTTGCACCAAAAATGATTAAAACCTGTCAATCCTTCTTTAAATCACAATCGATACTGTTGGGGATGCTTTTTTTGACGTATTTCTGTTCATTTCAACTCACATTTCGTTGGTTATTTTCCCCAGGTACTGCAGAAGCAGACACTGAGTGAGTTGGAATTATAAATGGTCATTTGATGTCCAGTTGTTTATGTCCAAAAATAAACATACCTAAAATTATTAAAATTGGGCATCTCTTCATCAAGTGACAATCGATAATGTTCGAGATGTTTTTTTCCAAACAAGGTGTACATAAATAGCACTGAGCAAATGCATTTTCTAGAATCAAATAAGATTATTTCAGTTTCAGCAGAATACATCTGGAATCAATCCAGTCTTCTATTAAACATGCAAGTAGCTTAATCGATGAGTTACTGCAAAACACAATTTAGGATAACTGATGTCAGAATGTGTGACTGCGCATGATAACTTAGCAATGACGTAAAAGTGAAGTTACATTTTTGCATCAAAATAACAGGATGCAAATCTCTAACCATCATGCTAAAATGGGCAAAACTGTGTTATAAGTTACCTCTGCAAATGCAACAAAACTCACCTTAACCAACTTGAATCGAGTATTTTTGTCTTTTTTCGAAGTCTAGTCTTTGACAACGCAACAAAGTTTCTAATAAGGTCCTGAGTGAACATTTCAACTAACACGAACGTTTAACTAACAGCAGTCTTTGGCAAACAGCCGTGATGCAGAATTACTGGTATTCAGCAGTGTCTATGTCTCAGACTGGAAACTACTTTGCAGTCATCAGTCCCAGCATCTCATGAAAGACGTCGGGGTATTTGTTGGATGGCAGTCGATCGCGCCACAGAAACTCATTGAGTCGTAGTGGCAACTGATCACGACGGGACAACCAGTGCAGGTGAATACTTCGCTTTGCCCGACTCCAGTAAGCCTTGACAGGGTTGATGGTAGCCCCCATAATGGGATCGACAAAGCATGCACTGCCAGCAACAACCACGTGTTGATAACCCAACTCCAGCAGTCCTTGATATGCTGCCGACTGGTCAGAAACTATAGTGCTTTCCAGCTTGACGTGTGACTGAATTATAGGAAGCAGTGTTTCAGCACGCTGGTCTTCCACCAGCTGGATGTGACCGACTTTCTTTGTGGTGTCATACAAAACAAATGCCCACTGCTGATCCACAGCCACTTCACCACAGTACTTTCGCTTTGATACTACGCTCGCATAAACTTGAACCACCGCTCCGACACCACCGAGGGAAGAATCAGCACATCCAAGTAGGGCTCCACTACAGACTCCACGCAGATACTGGTACCAATAGCTGACCGAACTCATAGATATGTTGCAAATAGTAACAGCACCAGTAACTGGTATCTTTGCAGACCAGCAGAAGGTCAGGTAGAGTATTTCCGAGATTGAGAGATGAGAGGATTCAAACAGTGAACCCTTACGAACTGATATGCTGGAGTGGCATTTTGGACAACGAAATGCGTATTTCTCTGGCCTCGATGCATCATGAATGACTGTCATTTGTCGACGGCAACAGCGTTTTCGACATCTGTGACAGCGTCTTATCAAACCATACGAGATGACAAATCTGAGGAACTTAGCAGGATCTGAACAGACTTCCACTAACTGCAGAAAATTAGAAATCCTCATCTAAAAATACAGTTGCCAGACAACAACTAATAGATGGCAAACAGCAAACTTGCTTAATGCATTTCGGTGTTACTAGCATGTACTTAATATAATGCAAATTGTGAATTATGACAAACACTGACCACACAAAAATAATTTTTACTTCACCCATGGCAATTCCAACAACTTTGATGATGAAAATGCCATTCGAACTGCTGAAGAACATCATGGAACAAAAAAACTTAATAAATAACCTGGCAAACTGTAAACTGTCTGATCAATTAACAGAAATAAATTACGTAATCCTTGTTGTGTTTGCAGAGGTCACTTATAATGATTGCAGTCTGACCCAGAAATTTTTTGAACATGGCAAACCACCGTAATGAACGGTGTAAGTAATAATAAAAAATCATCGTTTAAGACAACTATAATATGCAACACATGTTTTTAATTCACCTGTAAAGCGGAATAAAAACTCGGCTACAAAATACACTCATTATTCAGAAATAATGAAAACTCACATTGTCAACCATGACACTATAGAATATTTAATATGCGGCATAGAATACACACAGTAGGCATGTGCGATTTAATAATTTCACAAACGTTTAATAAATCGCAAAATTTTAAACTATACCGAGTTTTATTGTTCAGTAACATACTAACAAGTAACCCAGCTGTCGCTAAGATAGCCGACTTCTTCTTCTTGTATTTAATACGACCGAGACGCGTCGATTAACTTCTTGGTCGATCTCTGAGTAGAAACGCTGTTAACACATAAAAGTAAAATCTTCTGACGTAAATTCTACCATGAAAGCAACTGAACTGTGAAAACATCTATTGTCATCCAAGTTCGATGATTTTCATGTAATCTGAAAGGGCGTGTGCCACTTCTTAGTGATTAATAGTAAGGCCATATCTGTCACCGTTTTTGAGATACGGCCACGTATAGCTTAAAACTTCCCATTGAAAATTGTGGCCAAACCGTTGCAGATGGAGACATGGTTACTACTGTCAACCTATAGGAAGTCGCCAGCACTCTATCTAATGGTATAATTGCGCAGACCCCCCTAAGTCTTACCGTTTAGCCACAATATCGCACGATTGGCATACCATAGTGAGTTATGACCCTTTAAGGTCATCCAAAGTCAATGATTTTCATGTCATTTGCAGGCTAATATACGACTTCATATTAGTGATCAACAGCAACCTAGGCAGCTAAGTCATATCTCACACTGTTTAGCCACAAACGAAAACCATGCGTACCATAAGCTCGACCGTTACTTAAGAACGGCCGACTAGTAAGCTTCGTGTTATAAGTTCGTAACAGTCTGTTGACACCAAGCTTATTAGAATGCTACTGATAAGCAATTAGACAAATCGCCAACAGACGAAATAGCAAACATACATAATTTGCAACCAGTAATTACTTATAATTTTATGAAAATCAATGCTTTCAGATTTTGAATCTCATCTAAAGTTTTTAACGCTCCAAAATCCATGGCTTCAGAACCTGAGACAAAATCAAGTTAAGTCGATGCGATGCAACACATTAATCAGAATTAAATGCAGGGCTGTGCTCAGGATTTAACTAGTGAAATATTTCTTGCAAAAAATATTTAATTAATAATCAACAGACACATTTTGTTGAAATACTTTGAATTAGTATTTCTTCAGCTACAACTGGTAGAAATTTTATGTAAATTGATCATCATTTGAGTAAATTATGAAAAAAAGAGGTTCTTTTAATGAAACACCATGTACAAGTCAAAGTCCAACTGCTTGGAAAAGTCACCCAATGTCAACTTTAAAAATATCTTTAAAATTACGAGAACAAAATTCATTAATATGCCAGTGCAATAACTATTATCATCAAATTTTACAAATATTTGCTAACATCAATGGCAAAAAATTTGCAGTTCACTTAATATTAAAAGATCAAGACCGATAATCTTTAAGCATCAAACAGCATGTAGACAATATTTCAAAATACAACATAATAGGCCTACAATGTTTAACTTAAACGTATCATTAATGCCACAAAGAAAATTATGTGCAGAAAACTAAGAATAATATTATGACTATGCTATCATCAATAAATATGTTACATACACAAGTGTATGAGTACAACTACAGCCAGTGTCTGTGCCAGAGAGTTGGTGGCTCCCAAAATACAACTGTGAGGCCCCTATAATGGAGGTTTGGGGGTAAAGTCCCAAGTGGGGTTCAGGGGCAGAGCCCCTTAGCAACCAGAAGCTGGAACACTTATGGCTTTTGAACGTTCAAGGGAAGCCGCAAATTTGTCCACTTTAAAAAAATTTGAAATACAAAAAATCAGACACAATTTGTGTTGTCTTTGCAAAAAATGACGTCTATAGGCCACAATACGTTACAAATTACTGTACTTTAATGAAATGTAATTGAATTGTCCATTTTGGGTAGGCCAAACTTTCCACATGGTTACTTATTTTGTATTTTTAATATGTTTTAAAAAACAACAAAATTTTTGTCATACATTGTATGAAGCCCCTGAGCAGACATGAGCCCCTCCCCTCGCTGGGAAGGGGCACGGGGACCCTTCTGCCGACTGTGACTACAGCCCTTGGTGACACAGCAGGAAAACAGGGCAGCCTTAGCCAATCGGTGGCCCGGTTAGAACTGCGCATCAGGGTCTACTTTCCCTCCGCTCCCCTTTTCCATCCTCCCTGCCCTTCCTTCCTTTCCCTTCTTCTTCCCTTCCTTGTCATGGGTAGGGACCAACTTAATTCACGATTTCACGGCCGTGACATTTTCCGTGAAATTGACCTCCTTCCATGAAAAACGCTGACTTCCATGAAAACCGTAATTTTTCGTGAATTTTAGCGCTTTTAGTTTAATTTATGACAATTCCAGAGTTTTATCAGCAGCTTTTGTACGAATGTTGCTGTTTGCCACGTGTCGCACTTTAGCACTAAGTAGTTGACA
>Ga0056128_1002653_pt1 | contig 21369 bp, 13 predicted proteins | sample WorMetLIZISLAND2_FD_71113 | JGI IMG/M metagenome (GOLD analysis project Ga0056128, IMG submission 71113) | Marine gutless worms symbiont microbial communities from Max Planck institute for Marine Microbiology, Germany - Olavius geniculatus... ... | reverse complement strand
ACTAGGCAGCGAAGCTGAACTAGGCCCGTTGCGTGGGAGCTCATCCCCATGACGGCACTTTGAGCCGGCGAGGGCGGAGCCCAATTAAGCCAGCATACAGCCCAAGTCGGCCGGATTAACCGAATAGGTCGGTATGCTTGCAGTCCTGGTCACAGGGCCTACTGTTGCGCAGAACTTGCCGTTTCTTCCCTAGCAATGGCCTTAACCACCGCCAGTACTCATTTTACCATCCCACAGAGGGTAAAAGGCTGAGTCAACCTAGTTGGCTGGCTCCGTACTGTAGACAGTCACCCATCTAAGTACTAACCGGCGTAGAGTAACTTCGTTTCATCCGTGATGCGTTACCAACTACGCCACCCCACCAATCAGATTTAGAATAGACACAAAGTCTGATACCTGTACGAGAAAGGACCACGAATGGTTGCTGAATAATCAGACTCAGCAGGTCTGATGAAACCAACATGTGTGGCAGCTGCTTGAGGTCCTGTTACGTTCCCAACATCGCCGCGTCGACTGTGTGCTGCAGGCAAACTAGTACCATTGATGTCTCCCGCCAAGTTTCGCTCCAACAGACCTACATTCATTCAATCACATGTAAAAACCACAATATCAGGAAAAACTAAAATAATAACATTCTTCTGCATGTCTCCAACTGATTACGTAACCTTTGATTGGATTGAAATCGTCTTATTCAAAGACATAAAATGTATTATCAGTACTTTCTAATACAAATCATTTCCTGGACTGGTTAATCGCTAACGTTAATTGCAGATAGTCAACAGGCCCTCTCACAGCTCTGTGACCGATACGAGTGGTGCTCATCTACGTTTCCAAGGCCCCGAGCCAGCAGTGTGCCGCAGACGCCTCGCCTGCCGTATGGGATCACACAGTATTACCTGCTACCCAATACAGGCGAACCCGTCCCTGCCTTATATATGGGAGGAGGGCCAGACCTCTGCATATTAATGTACTCTACTCTAACTAATCTCTCTAGTCGATGTACCAGTAGTTCGTATTATTTAAGCCACTTTAAAAATTTTGGACTAAATGATAGATTGATTGATTGCTGAATAGTTTTAGAGTCCACATATCCATGGTAGCTGCTACTTGGGAAATCTACTCACAGTGGCCGGGATTTTATTGTATACCGTTTGAAACAAAGTTGCCAATAAATGATTTTTAGGTGGGTAATAGTAATTATTTTTCATTATCACCAGTATTGTATATCACTTCAACTGGCAACAAGTATTCTATCTCATCTTACTTTACATAATATGCCAAGTTCTTATGCTGTGCTGTTGTCACAGACCAGTAACTCTAGTCAGACATCAAACAATCCACAATGGTTATCATGAGCATACATCAAATATAGCACAATTGGAGATATATATAGCACAAATATAGCACTTGGCCTTATTGTGTACGCAAGCTCAACACGTTTGCATATATACAGAGTGTGCCAAAAAATGGCCCAACTTGTTTTTGTCAGAACTTTGTCAAATCTGCACCAAATTTGATAACTTTTGGCACACAGATAGCTAGGACAATAGAATTATGTAAGGCAAACTCACTGTCCACCTCACACATTTATGTCAATGCACTATCGTGTAAAATGCAGATGCTCCAAATTGTTACATAATGCTGCGTTGTTGTCTCCATAAAAATTATAACGACTTAATTAAGAACACAGTAAACTAAAATGTGGTATATTCTGCAGATTTATAACTTGCTTCCTAATTATCAAGATTCATGCCCAAAGTGTACACAATGGCATAGATGAGACGCCACAGCTGACAGCGGCATTAACGATCAACTGATCAAAATGCACAGCACTCACTCATGGATTAAATGCGTTTTAAGCTCATAAATCAACTATTTTGTTGTCTGCTGTTTTCAGCATAAAATGTTCAATACAACAAAATTATTAAATCCCATGGTGTCCTTTGCAAAACTGATAATGCACAAGTGAACAATCTGATACGGATAATCACCGTGTAACGTATCAATTTGGAGCATCTGCATTTTACACGGTAGTGCATTGACATAAACTAGGTGAGATGGACAGTGAGTCGACCTTACATAATTCTATCGTCCTGGCCATCTGTGTGCCAAAAATTATCAAATTCGATGCAGATTTGACGAAATTGTGACAAAAACAAGTTGGGTCATTTTTTGGCACACCCTGGAGACCATGTTATTGTCATATATTTCAGCTTATTTTTTACTAATTTACATGATATTTCATGCTGAAAGTGTTTTGCACTTATTTGGCAGCCACAGTCACAGACATGTGAAAATGCAAGAAGCAGCATTACCGCGAGTGCTCGTTGTATCGCGTGGCTGATTCAAGCTTGGCTCAGCATCGTAATGATGATACAGATGATATGTGAACGTATGCTGGTCAGCATTCAGAAGTCGGGAAATAGCCATCGGACTTTCACTACGAGAACCACTGACACCTGAGATGACATCGGTTTTAGCACGCCCCGTCCGGCGTCCACTTCCAATGTCAGCAAACTGCTTGCTTGGCTGATGAATGCTGTCACTGTCTAGTGTGACGAAAATATCACCAGGACTGTCAGGCGACAATGTGTCCTGTACCTAGTGCATAATTTAACACACAAACTGCAAAATCTGTTGTTATACCGCAGCACAAAATACCTGCATGCAACTGGTCCAAATCACATCACGTGACATTTACAAATACGCACAATCGCCTGCGCACTGTTGCCTGCGCACTGTTGACCAGGCAACATTGAAGTCCTCACAGCTTTTTTTGTAACTGTTTACTTGTTGACTTGTAGAATTGTTTGATTTTGCAGTATAACAAAACGATTATTAACTGGCGTGTTGACCAACAGAGAAAATTTTACCCACTCAGTTGATAAAATGTTGCCCTCAATCTTCAACCTCAAGGCAACATTTTATGAACTTTGAGGATAAAATTTTCAACGATGACCTCAATGCGAGTCACTATTTATATACAAATTATACAAAGTGGCACACACTCTGTGGGTCTGTTGTGCATTCCCACATAGTACCTTTAGCTGCTATTATGACAATAGAAAAACCATGGAAAGCAAAAGCAGCTGTAAGGTCACAAAACACAGCTGACTGGGTCCACTTACAGCTACTAGTGATAGTTTTATGCTTTTGCCATATGTTCAATAAAGCACTTACTTAGTTAGCTACTTATTTACTTAATTCCTTAGGAGTTACTGCCGGATCAGGCCAGCCAGCTAAGTGACAATTTTTCATGAATGGATGCTATTACCAGATCTAGAGGTGCCAAGTGCCCTCTTGGTCACACAACATCGAACAAACAAAGTACTACTAGTAATAATAAGTTTTCATGTTGCAAAAGTATGTAAAAGCTGAAAACAGTATCGGCAAAGTGGTTCAAGTAGAAGAATAAAACACTGTGCACTACAGCCGGCACCGCTGTAAACTTACAGCAAACTTACCACTGAATGACTAGGTGCAATGCTGGTAGCCATGAGTCCACGGCCAGTGGACATTAATGGAGCAGATTGATGTAGACGTCCACCTGTGTCTACAGCTGGATGGCCAGTAGACATCACCGGAACTGTCTGTCCGCCAGTGTCTCTACGACTTGTGCTATTAAATGGATATACCGGATGACCAGTAGACACTAACTGAGCCGACTGATTCAGACGTCCATCAGTAGTCACTGCAATGACTGTGCTACTATTAGACACTGGATGTCCAGCAGATATCATGGAGACTGACTGTCCTTCCGTAGTATCTCCACGACTTGTGCCACTGGACGGATATACCGGACAGCCAGTAGACAACGATGAAGCCGACTGATTTAAATGTCCACCGACAGTGCCTGCAAAGCTTGTGCTATTGAATAAGGCATTGGATGACGTTGTGGCGGTAGACTTGATGACAACGTTTTCACTGGAATCAGCATGGCCAACATTATCTTCACACGAAAACACAGAAGGCATTTTAACATCGACAACAACTGACAAATTTATTACGCAGTACAAACGTTTAGCGGTTTGGCTTAACTGATAGCGTTGATGGTAGTTAATAAACGCTGGGCCTGGTTAGCACTTGGATGGGTGAACATCTGCAGATGAGTAAACCATCTCAGAATGTTACTACAGGTCAACTCAGCCTGGCCATCCCTTTGTGGACAAACACAACGAGTACCAGCTGGGATGTAAACAGGCGCAACATGTGATGCACTGGCCCTGTATCTGTTATCTCAGTGTAAACTGCTGTCTGCCGAAGGGCTAAGAAAACAAATTAGCTCTGGCCTATGGGTCTTATGATTCAGGAAGGGCTTAGTGTTGTACTTTTTATAAAATAATTATTCTGCAGATATACTTCTCATTTAAATTACTTATTTGACCTAATAATCATGAAGCATCAAATAAAAAACTACATAAAAAATTTTAAAACAACAATTACACCAAGACAGAACCGTTGATTTTGTTTTAGCTTTTAGAACTTTGATCAACAAAATCTATCAGCTGCCTTCAACATTTTCTCACTTTTACACAAACAGTTAATAATATGATAGTTTTGTAGCTAAAAACTGTTTTTAATTTGAGGTTTTATGGCACTACACAAGTCTGCTTTTAACTTTTAACGTTTCAATGAAGACACGGGCAAAGTAGTAATTTACCTCCGTGCAGAGGAGCAGAATATATTGAGACACTTCCCATGCTCTTTGTAATATCATGTTGATCATCAGCCAGCCTGAGAGTACAGCAAAACAGAATTTATCAACAATTACCACTATTGGTCTATGCTAATAGCATTAGTTTCAGTTTATGTTAAACTAGCTTACTAAATGATATCTGCTAAGAAGCCATTGTGTCACTCATTGTGCATCAACATGGAAAGTAGTAGAAACACTATCTTTAAGATATAAATCATTACATCTTAATATAATAATGTTAAACCTGGATCAATATTTTCATCACTGTGTTACAATAATCAGAATTATTATTGTTTACTATTAACAGCCTAACATCGGCTCTGTCTGCAACTACCACAGCTGGTAAAGAAATTATCTAAGATTCATCTTCTAGTTAAAAACAATGCAATATGACCCTAAAAAGTTTCCTCATTCCCTTTGGAAAATATGATAAAAAATTTTATATTGTGAACGATAGAATTTTGGCCTTCAAAAAAAATTTCCAAGCAAAGCACAACTTATACTGGGTGGTGCAAAAACCGTCTCAAAAATTTGCATGCATTATTCAGCCAAGTAGTCGAAATGAATCAGCACGAAAGCATGTATGTAATGGCCAAACATCTTAAAATATGTGTAGAAATTTTCGCCTAAAACTTCTGAAATAGCCGTGATACAAACCAAATAGCGTCACATGCCATAAAGCAGTTTTTGCAAGTGGTTCATCATTTGCATTGCCACTTGTATGCAGGCTTCGGCAAAACGTCACAGTAGGCCGAATCATCAGTCAACTGATCAGCAGAAAATGTGCCGAATAGGTTCTCCATTCTACTTTGCTACTGCTGCTAGATGCTTTTTCCAGTGCTACATGGCTTTTTTTTGATTCTGGCTGTCTGATTGTGCCATCATGCCATTTGTCTGTGATAACATTCTGAAGATCTTTGACGTTCGTAAACGGTTCACGCTTTCCTTGATAGACAAGTTCTTGCAAGGCATCCCAAACTGAGTAATGCAGTGGATTCAAATCTGTTGAATGTGACGTACATTTTTGTAATCTGATAAAATCTGGCGTGTTGTGTTGAGGGAAATTTTGAGTTGCTTTGACGCAGTATATGATACGCTGTCTTTACTTAATTGGATTTTTAACTCGTCTTACATCATTAAGCGGCATTCAGTGGTGTCACGGTGTCAATGAAATTTATAAGTAAGTAAGAGAACATACTGATCTACCAAAGTGCGAAAGAAAATTTATCTCCATAAAGCATATGCACCGCTATAGGTACGCAAAGTTCGGGACGTTTTTTTAGCACCACCCAGTATATCATATCCCAAGTAAGCAAGTTCCACTAAGTAAAGATAAAAGTAAGAATTATTATGATACCAAAAATGCTAACACTTATCAAGATTTGTTACAGTGATTTGAAAATGTTACAGATGCGGTCCATGTTTTTGCAATATGTAATAAGAAAATGAATAATACCTGCGATTTGACTTATGACCGATGTGTGACGACTGTATGACATCTGTATGCTGGGAATGTTGACTTCCATTCTGTCGGATATCAGAAATGGCTTGCTGCTGGTGGTCACTGTAATCATCTGAACAGAAAAAATATTCACAGAGCTATGACATGACACGATACAGCATACAGACATATGTTCACAAACTGACAAGCAGCTAGGTTGGCTGAAATTGCTTACAGCTTTTCGTTTCAGCTTTTGTTCTACTTTCATTCTGATCATTATTTCCTTTCTTTTTATTCATTCTGATCTAAAGCCCACGTTCCTAAATTTATCACATTTTATTTATTTAATATAGATAACAATATTTTCCATTTCAGTTTCTCTCATTTCAGTACAATTCAAAACAGTTTTAGCCCTCAAGTTTTTGCAGTACATTACACCTACACTGGCAAATTGCCTGGCAGTTTTCCAGTGCAAATCATTACCTCCGCCAAGGAGGTTATGTTTTTGCCAATTTTTGTTTGTCTGTTTGTTTGTTTGTCTGTGTGTTAGCAAGAAAACTCAAAAAGTTATGCACGGATCTTTCTGAAATTTTGAGGGTATGTCAGGCATGGCATAAGCTACCTGTGACTAAATTTTGGGCATGATCCGGCAGAAATTCTGGATTCTGCATCACTTTAAAATTTTCGTTACCATTGTGTTAAAGGAGGCATAAGCGAAACTGCTGGCAAAGCGAATATGGTGACGCCACCTAGCATTGCCTTGGCGGAGGTACCTGCGAGCTATGATTGCTTTCTAGTTTCATATCATATAATATTAGTTCAATGCATCTTATCATAAAGTAAATGAACAAAAGTATATTATATTTAAAATTTATACGTGTTTTTATCCAGCACAAAACAGACACCACCAGTATCATAACTGGCTGAACATCAACATAATTTTGCATAATCTCAATAATCTTCTACATTACTTCATGCATTCTTACTGTTGACAGAATCAAAGTGCATACCGCTTTTAACTCAGGGAGTTATGAGATAGCATAGATAGTGGTGGTCTGGCTCGGTTGGTAGCATCATTGATTGAATCAACGAAGTTAATCAACACCAGGCCTGGTTAGTACTTAGATGGGTGACCATCCCGGTATGTAACCAGCCACCCAGGTCAACTCAGCCTGGCCATCCTTCCGTGGGTAGGCGCAATCAGTACCAGTGAAAGCTGGGACATAAACAGGCACACCGCGAAATGCACTGCCTGTATCAGTGGTCTCGCAGTGTAAAAACTGGTGTCAGGCTGAGGGCTAAAGAAACGGAAATCAGCGCCGCCCAATGGGCCTTAAAGCTCGGGAAAAACTTTACGTTTTTTTACATAGATAGACCTTTTCCTTTTCTAAGCATTTTTCGATCTCCACATGAGATCTTAGCAAATACTACTTAAAAACAAGATTAATACAGGTTCCTTGAGATAGGGCAGCATCACAAAGGCATTACCTGTACAAAGGTGGGCAGAATTTGAGCTGGCCGAGCTGGATATCTCTTCCAGCATAAACTCCATTAAGCCAGAGAAGACCTCCAGCAGATCGCTGATGGCTGTCCGGTCGCCAGCCACAATATCCTGACCAGTGATATGAGACAGTGAAGTGTTAAGAACCTCCATGGCAAGGCTGTCAATCACAGCCTGACAGTTGTGGACCTCATCTTCAACACTCATCGGATTATTAATAGCATCTGCAGCACATCAGCAGCCAACCAACACATTATTATTATTATTTTAATTTTTTTTAATTTTATAGAATTTTTTTATACCCTCGGTACTCCATTCCCAAGAAAGCCTTAAAATTAACTACGCAATACAAAGGTGGGTACAATCTTCAGTGCGTGCAGTCAGCGACCGGCAAACAGTCGTGCAACAAAACAGCACTGAAGCGCTGCACCAAAACATAAACCCTCTGAAATAAAAAGCTAGTCTCTCTAGCCTCGCCAATATTAATTGAGCTTATTTATTTATTTATTTATTATTATTATTATTAATGAAAAAAGAGATTATAGTGACACTGTCACATCAATGATGCTGCAGGGGCACTGTGCATAAATTATGTGAGCACTAGGCTAATAGGTGTAAGACTGTCAGCAGCAGTTCACGAGTCAGTCTAGAAACAACTCTGCTTATCAGTGACATCGTGGAAGGGAGGAATTACTCTCCCCCTAAATTTAACAGTGTCGGAAAATGTTCCTGTTGGCAAACTATGTTCTTCCAAAAAATACAAAACATTTCAAAACTGAAAAAGTTCAAAAAAATTTGAAGGCAAAATTAAACCTCTAAGCACCACCCACAAGTTCCTCTGTCGGAAATTTGCAGCTCTCACTGAGAAAATTGCAACTTCCGACCCCCTACTTTCTAAATCCATGATGCTGCTGGTAAGTGGTGATTACTATGATTTTCTTAATTAACAGTAAGGTTGTTAAGACCGCACATTCATTTTGACCGGTTGACGTCAGGAAAAGGACCAGTCAACTGGTTAACTGTAGTTATAAGCACTTATTAATGGGCGCCCGACAAGTTTCTCTGATCAGGTGGCACGCCGGCCAGCCAGTGGGCCAGGCGTGCAAAGTGAAGGGCAGGTGCCCAGCTGTCCATTGAGTGTGGGGTGTAGGGGAGGGGAGAAGAGAGCAAGGCAAGCTTGCACGATGTGAGGTGGGTGGTCGTCCATTATTCCCACTAACCCTAACGCTAACCCTGAACCTAAATCTAATCCTAGCATTGTAGCGCGTATCTACACAGTGAACTTTTGGAATAGCGGACCTTTGAAATAGTGAATCTTCGGAATAGTGGGCTTGCATCACCAGCGCCGTGACCATTCGAATCGCGCCAGTCGACTTCCTATGAGTGGTCCATGATGACCATGCGTCGATCGGGCACCATTACGGAGATATGACACCTCAAAGATAATGGGGACATGAACTTGACCTTTTGGGGTCACATGACGTTGGCACCGTTATGGATATATGACCGTTTGAAGTTCTTCCAGGAAGGCTCTCCTCTTCGCTACGTTAGGAACGTAGCGCGCGAGGAGCAAAAAAACAGCATAACACTTGCACAATGTCATAGCGATGACTAGATGAAACACAGCACATTCAAACAGTTATCGAACATGTTTTACCTTTCACATGCTCCGCACAGAGACCTTCATATAACGTAGTAAACAGCAGAGAGTTCATGTCCACACAACTGCTCACTCTCACGTCAACATGCAAACGTGAAAGCATCTCATTTGCCAGAGCAACCAATGCTGTGTGTACAATAAAACAAAAACCACAACATCTACGAGCTCAGAGAGTAGCGCCATCAGCTATAATTGCCATTTCTTGTTCTCATTCAAATAGCACACTTATTTGCACTTAATCTAGAGAGCCACCAGATCCTGTCACTTATGCGAACTGACCACATCAAAGTACTGAAAATCAATTAAACTGCTGATAGAAAATAATCCTACAAAAATATCATCAATACCCTCACTAGCACCACTACTACCTTTCATATCTGTTAAGCCATTCAACTTTTAACATTGACACTTTATGTTCTAGCTCTCTAGCTCTGTTCAAGCATAGTCTGAAAACATTTCTCTTCCGTCAAACATTTAGGCCTAGCTCTAACTGTAGCACAGTTAGAGCTAGGCAGTTAGACTTGGCAGTCTACATTTAAAGAAGACCTGGAGTCGATTGGAACAGCATCCGGGCTGTGGCTACAAACAGAAGCAGATGGCGAACTCTTGCTGCCCATTGTCCTGTCAAGGACCGGAGGATCTAAGTAAGTAAGTAAGTGCTAACTGTATAACACCACTGTAACTGTCCGTCCAGTGCCTCCGAAGTCAATCGACACAATGGCACTATAAAAATTACTTTATTATTATTAATTAGTTTATTATTCAACCAATTTCAGTTACAGTATTTTTACTTTGTAATCATTTATGACCATGACCTTTAAGTTACTGTTTTGAAAGATCATTCATTTCCAGTTATCTGTACAAGAACAAGAAACGATTTACCAAATTCTAAACTTTACTATCTGCTTTTCTTGCAGTATGAGCCACATCACAGAAAGATTGCCAAAAAGAATCCCAAAAAGTAAACTTTTTTGAATTATTAGAACTTTTCACACAAAAAAAACTTACACACTGGAGAACAACAGACTTGAAACTTATCATGTTAAATAAATGGCAAAAATGTTTACAAATATCATTTTTCTGTAAGAGCCACAATGGCTTTGCACTACTATTCAGTTCTGTATAATTTCTACACATAAAATAAGTAAGACAATATAAATATAAACATAGTAAAACCACAAAAAATTATAAACCACATCAACAGCATTTAAAACGGTCTATTAAATCTCACAATCATGTAGAAAATAAAATAATAAAAATAACAAAACACAAACCAGCTTCATCTCTTGAATCATCAAGATCAGCCATCTCATCCAATTATCTGTTACAGAAACAATTTTAGCTGAACATTACCACAATTATTTTTAACTTATCAACGTATACGACAATGTTACCAGAAACAAAAGTTCCACAGGATGAAATGAGTAAATGAGTGCACAGTACATAATATCATCTTGGCCATCTTCAATCTTCATGCCAAAAATTATCAAAGTTGGTGGAAATTTGATAATGTTATGCCAAGAACAATTTCGACTGTTTTTTGAGACACGGTGTATATTTACCGTGCACATGCACGGTCTATATGCGGTCACAAAGTGTTATTTAGCGTGTGCAGATCACACATGCTTACTGACGGCGTATAAGCTGTTTTGTTACTTATGCTGCTATTACTTAGTTATGAGCATAAAACTAACTTTAGAAATATTTGAGCCTGTTTTGGTTACAGCAGTGTCAACAACTAGGCCTAAAGATGCTGCTCAGCTGATATTCAGTTTCAGATCACGTCAACCTTTAGGCCTTTACTACGAAAAACCTGCCACCCAAAGAATCATCCAGGGTGTCCTTAGATGACGTAATACTACCCAAGATGTCATACAATCCACTTCAAAAGTTCAGACCGTATGCAGGCATGGAAATTAGACCAAACCGTGACTTCAATGCATAGGCTGAGCAAGCGCGCATGGTCAATATTTTCTGCGCCACACTGGACCGTGCATGCGCACGGTCAATAACACCATGCTACTGATAATTCAATTTGGTCGCAGGTTATCAACCTGTCCAAGGATCACTGCATTATAAGTTACTTTGTTGCACACTATTTTGTCTTAATAGTCAATATCTAAAACAAAACTTGTGGGTTTTTTCTTTTTTTGCTTAAAAACAATTTTCTGACCTTTACATGCATTACATTTCGTGATATCGCCATCCGTGTTTTGGGCATTGCTAAGAGTATTTTTACTGGGACCAAATTTTTGAAACTTTCCTAAGACATTTTCCAAAGATCTTCTTATGTCAGACGATTTAGGAATTCTAAACAAGTTTTCTTATCCGAATTTTCGACGGCTTTCTTTGCATTTTCAAAGAACTTCTTCTTTTCTTATCTTCTTAAACTAATTTAACCAATCAGATGCGCTTATACCAACCATGTGACTTCTTAGGAAAACTTCTTTGGAAAACTTCACGTCCACGGGAAACGCATTTTACACACCGCTTCGTTTTTTAAGTTGATCAGACGTCAATTTCCTTTACTTACTCAGTGTTGATTTTACCGCAGTGTTACGCAAATAACCCATGACGTCACATATGACGTCTAAACTAAGTGTCAACATTGTGTACTTTTTGCAAATTTTGTTTTATTACACAGCTTTCTCCGTGTAGGACAAGGTTATTGCTTTCCTATATACTTGCCTATAAATTCTTCCCAAGAAGTTTCCAAAGAAGTTTCGAAAATTGGGCACCCTTTCTCAAAATCTTCTTTGGAAGATCTTCTCAAATTCTTCCAGACATTTTCCAAAGAAGTTTTGAAAATCCGCATACTTTCTTTGGAAAAGAAGTCTTCCAAAGATCTTCCTAAGAAGTTTCAAAAATTTGGCCCCTGGTTACAGAAATTTAATACCAAATGGTCGCAAAAGAACCTAGGTTTTTGGTAGGGATGTTAAATTCATTTTTTTCCAAATTTGAATTTTGACTGCTAAAATTCGGATTACATTCGAACTTCGTTTATGTATTTGTAGAGAAGCTTAAGCAATTTGCACTTGATGTCTGCACTGTGGAGCGAGATGAAAGTCACAGCACGCATGCCACACACCAAGAAGCAGTCTATCAACAGTGCAATCAGCCAGGACGTCAAGCCATGTCTATTGCGCTCTATTGTCATCGATTGATGTCTGCTTTGTGTCTAGGCCACCAAGATTTGTCACTTTGATAGCTTGAATCAGTATTCAACATGTGCCAGAGTGAAGTACAAGATGGAGAGTAATTGAACGCCCTGGTGGTATGCAGGGAGAGGAGGGGAGGGATGGGTAAGCAAACACGTGGCGGATGGACGTCGCTTGAATTGACGGCTGGCAGAGAATAAAGAAATCGTCACCCGCTGAAGTAACAGCACTCAACTTTCAAGGCAAAATTGTCTGCGTCTTATTAGTGATGCTTGGATTCAAATATCAAAAGGCTGAAAAACAAATACGAATTCAAACTTGAAACTAGAAGTTCGCAAATCAGAACTTTGTTTAACAACCCTAGTTTTTGGACTTTTTAGATTTATTCATTTTTCACTGAGGTACAAAAATTAGTTAGGTTAGTGTTTAGGGTTAGGTTTAAGGGTTAGGGTTAGTCTTAGTGATTATGTATGGTCATATTAGGGTTTGGGTTAATTAGGGTTAAGGTTGGGGTTGAGGCTAGGATTTAGAGTTAGGTTTAGTGGGTTTAGGGTTCAGGGTTAGGGTTGTGGTAAAGCTGAGTTTTGGAATTAGCCTTAGCACGTTGTTTATGCTGAAGGAGCTGGAACTATAAAAAAATCTTAAATAAACATTGATTTTTAAACAGAACATGTATAAACTGAAAAATGCATATATTCCTAAAAAATCTTAAAACTAGGTTTTTTGGGACCATATGGCAATAAAAAATACTGTACGTTTCACTGGTCAGTAAAATTCTCATAACAATGCTGCCATATTGATCATGGGTTTTACAGATCGAAATATATGTAATAGTAAGAAAATTGTTTGTAAACAGAAAACTAAGCAAAAACCCAACAATTTTATTACAGATATCAAGTTATAGAACATCGAGGTTTGCAAAAACGCTTTTAAATCATAAAAATTTGAGGACAGGTTGATAACCTTCTACCTTCAATTTGCCAAAAAATCAAAATGTCCTAACAACAATAAAGCACTCACAAGTCGGTTCGTTAGTTCATAATGAACATAAATGCTATGAACAATTCGTGGAACTTTCGTACCCGAGAACTTTCGTCTATAACTTTCGTCCTCGGGAACTTTTGTCTCTTGGAACTTTTGTTCCCAGGAACTTTCGATCCCTAAACCTTCATTCCCAGGAACTTTTGTCCCCTGAAACTTTCGTTCCTAAAAGTAAAATTAACATGGAACTTTCGTTCCCTGACACTGATATCTAAAATGGAGAGATATGGCTAGTTTTCCGTTGAAAAAACACATTTTCCTACCCCCGTCTATTCAACCCCAAATTTGAAAATGTTCCCCTTGCACTGCATCCCCGAAATTTTGTACGCAGAGAGCATTGACACAGAACTAATCATCCATGCAAAAAGTTTTTCTCTATGACCCAACGCTTATCCACAGTACATGGATTATTGACCAACAGACAGACGGACGGATAGACGACAGACAGATGACAATGGTATCATCGACGCCTACAGCGTAGCTGTAATTAAAAATGCATCAAAAATTCTGTACAGTATAGGCCTAATAATTAACGTTAGGAAACGAGAGTTCCATGCTAATTTTGATGTTGAGAACGAAAGCTGCCAAAAACGAAAGTTCCAGGGAACGAAAGTTCCTGGGGACGAATGTTTTACGATGTTTGCGTTAGGACATTAAGAAAGTTCTAGGGTACGATAGTTCCAGTATGAACCCTATACGTGTTCAGACATGTACAAGACATTACAAGATTAGTCCACCAAAAATAACCATACACATAATTACTAGCATTACTTTTATTTAGCAAACATAGAGCTCATATCAACATGTCACGGAACCATTCTTTGAACACTAAAATAACCATGAAAATAACTACTTTTAAACTTTTTTTATTTCGCACACAATGAATATTTAATTGATGTCGATTTCCGAGCTTAAAATAATATAGTAGTGCTGTGCAAAAACAAAAATCGCATTTGCTTACTAACTACCATGGTTAGAAGATATATTTACTAACCATGCTGATTGCTGACTACTGAGTAGTTGACATCTTGCTCTTTCTGGTACCTCAGCAAACAAGATTGATTTTTTAAATATCATTATTCTAAGTCGATACGCCTCTATTTGCGATTCGCTCAGATCCTACCCGTATATTCATCGATTCAAATGAGAAATTTGTAACTATTTGCTCGTGTTTTCACATGAATAGATGCCGCACGACCCCACGATTACAAATCCAGCTAAATATTGAAAAATCGTCATACTACTTGCGAGCCTGGTTTTACGATGTTTGCGTTAGGACATTATATCTGCAACAGACTCATACGAGTCAGTAAAGGATGTACGTATATACGTTTCACTGATCTGTATATTGTAAAAATATTGTTGTCCAATATGTCAAAGCCGGAAACTTTTGGGATGGCCCTGGTATATACTGGAGCTCTGGCGTAATTAAAGCCCGGCCCAAAATTTAAAAAAACGTTTTGCACAAATGGCGCCAATTGATTATTAAACGACAACAGTCCAAAACTGATATAGTTAGAATAGTCATTGTCCTATAGGTGAACAACAATAAAACCTTAGGCCTGTTTATTGGAATATGTAAGATTAGGCCTATCTTATGCAAGAACAGAATGTTGTCAACGTTGTCTGATGAGAGCATGTGCGACGTTGAGATACAGACTCAGTGCATCCAGCAACACTGAGCGATCGCTCACTTGCTGCAATACAGGGAGGTACTGCAACGCTGCAAACCCCTGACGAGAGGCCTATGCGATGGCCACCACTGGCTGGCAAGAGGAAGTAGCAACAGGCGTCATTCTAGCGTAATCTGATAGGCCTACTGCAGTGATCCCCCACCGCGCCGATATCAAAAGAGGGAAAGGCATGGAAATATATAGGAGGTCATTGACAGACAAAGCCCACCGTGGACCAGAGGGTGTCATTCTGCCTCCCCTACCGACGTAATGGGCCCAAAGAGTCCACAACTTGAGATTTTCATGGCGCCATAATATGCAAATTTGACTAATTGTAATTTTACGGGCTTACGCAAACCGGCCCGGCCCGATTTGTAGAAGAAATTTTCAAGCCTGGCTCTGGCATATACTCCAGATATTTGCCAAGTCACATAAAAGAACAATCAACAAGAAAGAGCAGTGATTAGCGTGGCAGTTGTGCAAATTTTGTGCCTAAGCATATCCAAGCGATTTTATTTTCTTAATGGATTGCCGTAAGTCGTGTCATCCCTGTCTAGATCATTTTTTCTGATTACTGGTATAAAGTAAATATACAGAGACCACAACGTCAGTAAGACCACCAAATGTGATGCACATTTTCAACATTTTTCCACAATCATAACCATAACTATAATACAAAATAAACGTAGTTAACAATGCTAAACAAACCATAGGCCTACAGCACAATTCTTAACCAAATAGGCCTACTGCTGGTCGGTGCAAGGTGAAATTAAACAAATTATAGTGATAGCATAAGTGAGATTTAAACGGAATGCTGTGCAATGTTGACACTGAAAAAAATCGAATCATCTTCATAAATAAATTATAAATCACAAATAAAGCTTCTAGTTAACAAGCACGAAAATGCAAGCTCGAATTACTCAGATACATGAAAAAATTAAACTTAAACAATTACAGAAAAAACCTAACATGAGACACAAAACACAAAAAAGCGACTTAAATCTAAAATTGTAAGAACTCTCCATTGTAAGTGTGCATATGTGATAGCAACAGGCGTTCTGACAATCTTCCCTGTTATAGTCCAGACAGTCATCAATCTCTATTGGAGAACAGGGGTAAAACTGAGTGCATCCAGTCTGTTAATCTTACGCTTCAGCATTTTTAATTCTCATGAGTATTATTCAGTGTGTCACTTTCTTTTTTATAAATACTGACACATCAAATACAAAAAAATTATTCCCCCACGACCCATCTCTTTTTCACCAAGACTGCAATGAGAATCAAAGAATATCAACATCAAAGTCAACAAGATCTCTGTGACAGACTAGTCCAGTCGACAAAAACAAACTAGAAATTTGGGGCAAAGCCCAACGCGAGTCAACCCGGCGCCCTAAGTCCGAATGGGGGGAAAATTTGAGGGTTGTGAAATTTCCCTGGTGGCAAAGTCACGTGGCCCAAACTTGTAAGAATTGTAAGAAGGACCCCATTCCCTGGTGGGGGTGCGCTAGCAAGACTTAATCATTCTCTTGTGCGTGTAAAAATTTGGGGGCGCAGCACCCCCTAGGGGCCGAAATATGGTTTTCCGAAAAATTCGATTTGGGTGGGTATGATTCCACATTGAGATCTCCGTAATTAGTGGACCAAAGTTCACCGGACTTGTTTCGCCTAACGCGGGAGGAATCGCAATAGATCAAATACTTGTCCGATTTTTAATATTTTCATCCCTTTCGGATATATTTGCTGTCAAACTTCGAAGTCGTCCGAAATAGGGCCAAATTTTGCATGTTTTTCGCCCCAAAAAATTTTTTTGGGGTGGGCCTCCAAAATTTTGGACCGGCATTATAAAATTCAGCCTAGTACTGACCACTGTGCAAAATTTCGCGCCGATCGGGCGACGCATCTCAAGAGATTTCGCACAAAAAAAATTTTAAAATGAACATCTGCAGTAAAACTTAAGTCCGCTCTGCAAGCTATCGCTTCCAACCGGACTAAAAAAATCAAACACGTGAATAAGCCCACGAGCAAACTGCCCGACAAGCAAAAATATCAACTTAAAGTGACCAGAGATCTCAAACATCCACCAACGACAGTGGCGCTACCTGGAGAATACAAAGCAGAATGCTGCTACTATCTCTTGAAGGCCAAGTAGCATCAGCTCAAATTCTCTTGAACGCTACGTTGAGTCGTTGACGCTAATAAACGTGACATCACAGTTCCATCACAAGTGTCCACTTTAAAGCTTATTTTTCACCGTATAAAAACAATACTAGCAACAGAAAAATTAATAATCATTGACAAATTAACACTTGATGAAGCCGATTAACGCTTAATAACAGTTACATACAAGAAATTTCAGCTAATGCGAACGACGCACGCGGTTCATGAAACTAGAGTCTTCCAGCTGACGGTGAAGACTTGGTGATCCTACTTTGCACCGTTTTTGACTGTCCCACCCGTGTGACGAACAGATGGACGGACAGACAGATTCGTGATGGCTAACGCGTGCTAAAGCAGTAGCTGCTTTCGAGCGTAAAAATGGTGTGACTTGGCCTTTAATGATAACATAGTAGATAACAATCCAAAATTCACAATTCCGCATCGTCATTCAAATCAGAAAATTCCTCCACCGGCCATGAATAAGCCCTTCACAAACTAGTGAAAACTACCATACAACCTATAATCTAGCAAACCAAAATGGACTGACGAAAAACAACCATCTGTCACTTCACTTCGACACAACAAAACTATTAACACTAGGGATGTTGAATTCGTTTTTTCCACATTCGAATTTTGACCGCTAAAATTCGGATTAAATTCGAACTTCGTCTATATTTGTGGAAGTTTAAATTGACGGCCGGCAGAAAACAAAGAAATCGTCACACAGTGCACCGCAGCGCTCCACTTTCAAGGCAAAACCGTCTGCGTCTAATTAGTAATGCTTGGATTCGAATATCGAAGGGCTGAAAAACGAATATCAATTCAAACTTGAAATTCAAAGTTCGCAAATCCGAACTTTGTTCAACAACCCTAATTAACACCAAACATAATGTCAGTTCCAGTAAACAAAAAATCTAACAGGAAAACACATTCCCAGTGGCAACAGTCTGTCTGGTCAGCAAAACATCAATAATGCCGTATTTTATATCTGCACCAACGATAAAGCACCAACGCAGCTCAGCACATCGAGGCCAGAACATTGGCAAAACATCCCATAGTTCTGTCGTTAATAGCATTTTGCAAAAATAGAGAAAAATTTAGCAGTGATTTAATGTCATTATACAGTTTGTTAAAATAATAACACAAAGACACACTTTCTTGCTAATTTCATTTTGTAACGAGATAGACATTTAGCACTGAAAACATATTGAAAAACTTTGGAGCTAGGACATTTTGCTTGCAAACTAAGCAGATAGGATGTTTGCCATTCTGACCTCAAGAATCGAGATGCAAGAACATCGGGGTTCAAACACCTGTGTCTTTTCAAAGAAGCTCAACCAAGAAATTATAAATTTTATCGGGGTTTATATGGGAATTTTGGATAAACAATGTTAGGTCCTGTGAAGGAAATGTACTTGACTATGAATTGGCTAAATCTACATCTTCAGTGGGCGATGATTTAGAGTAATTAGTCTACAAAAATATCAGCTCAGTACTCGACGGGCTTAAAACTTCACACATAATTTATCAGTGAAACGAGAAACCAAAGCTAAATGGACTCAATTTCAGGGTGGAAAAGGTGTTTATATAAAACAATAAGTTACAGAATCAGTGACTGTCTTCTCTTACAAGATTATGGCTTCATCCGTGTGCCAGACTCGCAGGCGCAGGTTGATGGCCTGCATGCCGCCAGCATCAGTTGGATCACACGATGCTCTCTGCTGCTGTGGGTCACCACTGGCACGTCACAGTATCTCCACTGGAACCGTGGACATTCTGGAAGCCATGGCCGCAGCAGCACAACACTCCGTGGTCGACTTCTTGCTTGTGGATTCTGGCATGGCACCTAGGGATCCATCGTCGTTTTGTTTTTCTTCAAGCAGTGGTAAGCTGTCCCCTGACTTCTTCCTTTCACCGGTGACTTGCAGACCATCGAAGGCAACAGGCAAGTTGGAACGTGCGTAGTCCGAGACAGCACCACAGGATTCGTTTGGTCGGTCCCCACACACTGACGAGCACCTGTCCGGTTTCCTCTTTTGACCGGCGGTAGCACGCAGACTGCCGAACGCTATGGCAATTCTCGATGGCAGAATGACGTGCCACGCTGAGCAGATGTGATGGAACAGAAGGCCGGTGATCTTGCGGTGTGCCTTCGGGTGCCAGTGAATGCCGTCGGCCATCCGCAAGGCGATGTCGCGCCTCATCTCAAAGTGCAGATCAACGACGTCAAAACCACAGCTAGCAGCGGCCTGGCTCGTGAAGTCGTTGGCTAGCAGGATGTCATAACGGAGTACATCCGACATGAACCTGATTGTCGGCAGGATCACCCCACCGGTGACTGTATCCGAGACTGGCAGAGCCGTCGTCCAGATGAAAAGGGTATCCTCCGGAAGAACTTTGCGGAAGGTCCGGAACAGCCGTTGGATGTTGTCTTTATACATCTCTATGCCAGTGCCGCCATACCTTCAGAAACACACAAACGGCTGCGACCAATCCACAACGTTCTTGCTAAACTGTCAACAACTGCTGTCAAATTGTTAACAAGTCTGTAGCTAAACTTCGCCAAAGCAGGACCAAGGCCGGCATTTGCCAGTTGACAGCCCAGTTCCAACTGCCGCAAGTCAACCTCCTCTCCCCTTCTTTGTATTGGGTAGACCCCAAGGCCAAGGCATAAAACTTCCCTCTGCCCCTACTCGCCGCTTTTTAAAATCAGTTATAATGTCTGGGGAGCGCTGTAAGCTCCCCTATCTGAGTCAGTGGTACAGCACCAGCCAGCCACAATCACATGCTGCATGCTCGTATGCTTGTATATACTTATGCTTGTAAAACGCATTAAGTTACTGGCACTGATCAGTAAAATTTCATACTCTAAGGATATCCGAAAATTCTCTTCTCGAGGTTTCAGCCCAAGTTGGAGAACAATTCCAAAAAAACAGGCTGGTTAAACACAATTCCAAAGCAAGAGCAGTAGTTAATGCTGGCTAAAGAACTAAAAGTGACTAATAAAGATTATGGCATTAGTATTAGTTGCAGTTTGAAATATTATACAATTTCCTGCAATTATCCGGAAATTGTTGACTCTTGGAAAATCACTTTTGTTGGATCTATAAACTCTTTATCTTCATAGATAACGTTGTTTTCATGTTAGCTTCAACAGCTTTGATCTTGACTAATTTTTATTATCATTTCTTATTAGCAAACAAGTTACACATTTATAACCACTGATAGCACTATTTTGTGCTAATTTGCTGTTGAGAAACTCACTCACTCAATTTTCTACCAACCTGGTGAGGTCCCACAGACAGCTGTTCATTATGACAACGTCCGGGTGTGGAGGTTTGCACAAATCAGCGATGACCGTCTCCACGTAAGAGTTGTAGCAGCGTGTCACGAAGTAGAAGCGCATCATGTAGTCAGCCTGGTAGTTACGCACTTCCGAGTACTCCTTGCCGTTGGTCATCACACCAAGTTCACCGCCTTCTATCAGCTCATCACCAAGAAATGACCGCTCACCCTAACAGCGACAAATCCGTACATAAATAAGTACACCAATAAGTCAGTCAGTAACTTCAAAGACACAATATACTGGTTAGCCACAGTGACTTTTATCTCCCAAAATCTAGAACTGAAATTGGGTTCAAGTACTCCCACCTACTTTTCCATCCTTCTGCCACATTTTCCTGCCCAATTTTTCCTTTTCAATCCCCTTTGCTATCCTTTATTGCCCTTTTCTTCACTATATTTCTTTTTCCCCTCCCTCTCCTTTTCTCCTTCCCATTGCATACCGGTGTCTTAGCATTTCGCCTAATCACTCCCCCAGTTGAGTCTACTGCAGAGCCCCAACCGAAATCGAACTAGGGTTAGGGTTAGGGTTAGAATGAGTAAGTAAGTAAGTAAGTAAGTAAATGATTTATAAAGCGCCGGACACCCGAAAAGGATTGAATTCGCATAATCAAGCCTTGCCGACACCAAAGCAGAAGCAACAGCCATGGCCATAGAACGATCCATCGATGTACGAATTTGTCTGAAGGAACGTATGTGG
>Ga0056128_1002651_pt1 | contig 21374 bp, 9 predicted proteins | sample WorMetLIZISLAND2_FD_71113 | JGI IMG/M metagenome (GOLD analysis project Ga0056128, IMG submission 71113) | Marine gutless worms symbiont microbial communities from Max Planck institute for Marine Microbiology, Germany - Olavius geniculatus... ... | reverse complement strand
TTCGGAGATATTCGCCGCCGAACTTCGAAGTCGTCCGAAATCGGGCCAAATTTTGCATGTTTTTGGCCCCTGAAATTTTTTTGGGGTGCGCTCCCCAAAATTTTGGACCGGCATTATAAAATAGTGCCTATTACTGACCATTGTGCAAAATTTCACGCCGGTCGGCCCACGCATCTCGGAGATCTCGCGTTGCAAAAAAAACATCTGGGCTAAAACTTAAGTCCGCTCCGCAAGCTATCGCTTTCGGGCGGACTAACAATGTCGTACATAGGCCTACGGTTTGTTTTAGCTGCTTTGGTCAGTTTCGGTCAGTAGTTTGAAGCTGCTGATTTGTCCGTGTATATGTGCGGCGTTACAAACTCATGTTAATTGTCTCTCTGGCCCTCTTTGTATTTTAATACTGAGCAACTGTTAGTGAATATACCTTGTTGTCCAGCTGTGATGCTACTATGTATTGTAGTGTATTAAAATTTAACACGTGCGTTAAAATAAGTTAATCTCTTCAGTAGCGTCGTAGTATGGAACCAAACGATAAAAGTAAAACCGAAATTAAGTTCGATAGATTGTTCAGTAGTGCCACGCGACTGGCACCGGGAGTTTTAAAACGCGGGAAATCTATTCACAATAATAAGGGCCTAGTACTATAGGCAAATAACAACAGCTGTCGGAAACCTGGTGTCCGAATATCTCCGCTAACGTGGCCGAATAGTCTCGAGTGAAACGGCATGCAGAGAAAAAAACATTCCAAGGATTTTTATGAGCTTAAATAAAACAAGCCGTAACCGGCGAAATTACGGCGGCGGCTGCGCAACCGGCTGCAGAAAAGCCGAATGACTCGGACCAATTTGCATAAAGACCGTGCTAATCGCGCCGTTACAATGCGAATGCACGAACCCTTCGAATGGGGCACCGACTGCGGGAACACACAGACTGAAGCATTGTTTTATCGGCTAGCACTGCGTCGACGCTATTCAATTAAGCCTACTCGAGTTGCTACTTGCTACCTACTATAGTATATGGACCATAGAAAGCGAACCGAGCGATCGTTTTTTTTACTTTTAGTCTTTACATCTTAATCAGTTACGATCCGATTTTAGAAATTTTGTGCCTGACACGCGTTCATTAATGTTTGTATATTGCAGTCAAACGTAAATCAAAAATCACGCTGCATAGTGCAACACGAAAATGCAAGTTTCCAAAAAAATTCGCACCGACTGGCAGAATATGACCATGGCTGATGGATTGGTGATTCGCCAACGCAAAGATAAATTCGTTATTCAAATGCCGCACAGACCACATCGGTACGTACAAAATAGGTCGATTGTACGTCCTAAACAGAAATAATCCTTTTGGAGCTAACTGAAAATTCGTTTGTTGCCAAAACGCTAACTAAAATAATGGTTATTAGATCTAAAACAAATAAACAAATTACCGGTACAAGATAGTTGTGAAACGTAAATACACTAGTTTGCCAAGACGAAGTTACTCTGCAGTGCAGCTGAAACAGCGCCACGATAAACGCGCATGTTAAACCCTAAACCCGGGTCAAACACCAGGCCTGACACGTTGACCCGTGACCCGACCCGACCTGACTAAAATTCCTGACCCGGTGACCCGGTTCTATTTCTGGGAGCGCTGTAAACTCCCTTAGCGGGGTGCTGGGGCGGAGGCCCTGGAAATGAAGCGGTTTTCTGCAATTTCAGCCATCAGAATGACATTTCTGAACACTTTAAAATGAATGTTTCTACGTTTTTATCGAACTGGAAAAATCTCCGTATTTCGATAGTCTGCGTTCTGACCATAGTTATTAGTCATGACCATCTGCGTGGCCTGGGGGCACGACCCACACAGTTTTTTTGGATCCACCACTGAAAAACTAATACAATAAAAGTTGTACGCAGTAGACGATTATGAAGAAGCCTAGCCGTGTCGGGAAAAATTCTACAGGCTTGCGTACTGGTACCGTATACGACACTGTCCAAGAGACCGATACAAATAACTGCCCATCGTCGGCGCTTGTTGTATAAGGGCGGTGTGAAGGCGCATACAGAGCGACGTAGCCTAACTGAACTGAACTGAACTGACATGTTTAGTTTTTAACGAACTGACCAGTGAGCAGGCAGTAATGCATTACAGTAGACACCGTCTAACGGCGTCGATGCCCTACGTGACTACACGCTCACGCCCCGCTTGCCCGTTGGTCAGTTTGTCAAAAACTAAGCCGTGTCAGTTCTGTTTAGTTAGTCATGCCGTTCTGTACGTGCATTTCAGAGCATACGCGCACGGAAGATATAATAACAAAAAGCAGAGCTGTCGCTAGGATAGCCGACCGTACTGGTCGTCATTGACCTTCAAGGTCATCCAAGGTCGATGATTTTTACTTCATTTGAAAGCCAATAAGCTATACTTCCTATCAACGATCAATAGCAACCAAGGCCCTATCTTGCACCGTTTAGCCACAGTACATCCGAGACGGACAGACGGACAGATGGACGGCAACCATGACAACAGCTCGACCGTTACTAAAGTGCGTTCGGCTAAAAACTGGCGGAATGGAGCTGCCAAGTATCATGACTGCATGTGCGCCGGTGTCCGTCCTCGGTGATGTCTCGAAATGTAGATTTTACGATTTCCCGGAATGCCACGCAATGTGTGGTTCGTACCGTTTATTTTAAACAAAAAATTTGAGCTAAGACTTACGAAACAAGCGAAAGCCTATAGCAGTTCGTGTTCGCAAACTGTCAGTTTATCTCCAGCCACTTCGTCGCATTCTTGGACGCATTCTTGGACTGTGCACTGCAGCCGAATAAAAACCCCTTATTTTGATTACGAAAGACTGGTAAACAATGGTAAAGTAACGACTTTTACGGAGTACCTCTCTTTGATGCCCTCGTGCGCAGGTTTCCTTGAACCTAGAAAATCGAGATTTGCACCGTCGAAATCTTCGTTCAATGCTGAAAATTCCATGCGCAGCTTCTCCATGGCTGTCTCAATTGATCTCGGCACAATTCGCTCTTGACATGTGTCTCGCAGCCCGAAATCGCCAAAAATTCATTTTTAAAACCCTATTTTGGCGTTCAAGGTCATCTAAAGTCATTAAATTATGTGGCAATCGAGAGCCAGTGTACGACTTTCTATTACTGATTAATAGTTACTTAGGCCCAATCTCGCACCGTTATTGAGATACAGCGACTTATTGGCTAAAAATCGCAAATTTTTTCTACCGCCCTCTCATTTATCGCCCTCGTTCGGAGTGACCTCCTTCGAATTTATGGAAAAGCTCTACGGTTCCTAAAACTAGAGTCTTCCAGGCAGCCGATGGTGAAGATTTGGTGATCCTATCTTGCGCCGTTTTTTGACTGAGACGGAGAGACAGAATTACGATAAAGACGCACTAAAGCAGTAGCTGCTTTCGCGCATAAAAATAAAAGAAGTTCAATAACCATTTTGACGTCATTGCTACTTCACAAAAATTTAACTTGGTCCCGAAAACATATGATGGCAGTACGTTACACGTATAGCCATGAAAGAAATGGATGGCTGCTACGACTATTATAGTCGGCCATTTCTTCCCTGTAGGCGCTATACCAACACCAATTAATTATATTGCCATATCGCCTACAGTGGTATATAGCCGTTCAACTGACGTCGATATCGTAATCAATCTTTTTGTTCGCAATTATTGTATACGCCTGTCTCATTATGTGAATGTGCCCTATATACCCCTATGACAATACGAACCCGTGATTCCGCAAAATGTTTTGGTGGACCATTTTGACACAACAAAAGGTAAACGTAGGCCTACCTTGCTTTTAATTTCACCTTCCTTTTTCAGTATTTTTGTTATTAGATAGCACGACCAAGCTACTGTCGTTCGCGGAGCTGACAGTAAAGATTTCGTGATCGTAGCTTGCGTTGTTTTTGTAGAATAGCAGAGTGTGGCGGTCAAACAAACGGACGCTTTTGCCAGATATCAGATGTCAAGATGTCAAGATATACTGAAGCCCTGTAAGAACTGTAGGTTATGATTTCTTGTTGTTCGCTTGGTCACGTTAAAATGCACTTGCAGTAGACTGCAGAGTTAACAATCAATTATTATTTAGTTAGTTAATCTTTATTACACTACAAACAGCGCAAAACACAAGATAGAAAATTGGGCAAAAAATCGAACGCCTAAAACCATAAAAAAATCTATGCAACATAAGCTACGCATAATTATGCACAAAAACGTCAAAAAACTACATATACAGAACAAATTAGTGCATAAACCGTTTTTATACCGCTACAGACAGAGTGTTGAAAAAAATAATTAGTACGAGCGCGACCGTGATGTGGACTTTAGAGTTAAGCATTCGGCGGCGGACATAACGACGTATGTAGCAATTAGTCGATGGCAGAAACAATTAAACAGATGAGCACGGAACAAAGCATGCACGGGGTGCATTGCATTCAGTCGGGCAAGTCGATTATTATTGCTCCGAGACAGATAGGCGGCAATGTGACGAATTTAGGCATGTTCAACATGTAAGGGCCGAACAGGGGCCCCCTCACAAAACAGGCGGCCCCGCCAGAAAATGTCCAAACGGCAACGCAGCACTTTCTGGCGTGTTGCAACCTTAACAATACAACCAAATCTAAACTTCACGGTGTTACTTACTTGTTTATTTTCTCAACAAAAAATTCGTGTGAGGGTCCCCACATTTTTAGCCAACAGGGTCTAGTGACCTAATCGGATATAAATTCCGCCCTGGGCAGTAGCCAGTTTCAAACGATAGTGGACATGCCGCGCTTTCGCGTAATAATAACCTTACCAACAAAAGAACTGCGACAAGCAATTTAATTTCTAAAATTAAAAAAACCACTCGTGTTCGATGTAATATGATATGACGATATGATAAATGTTTTGCACGAAAAAACTGTCAAGCAAGCTACCAGTTTAATTTAGCATATAAACCAAAAAGACAAAATTCACTGTGACAGCACATTTGATCACCGAACACAGATACTGCTTTCAAGTCAGTATGTAAAAATGTACGTACGTAAGTAATCAAGTAAGCAAGCTTGCGACAGGCAAATTCATATAACGTGTAAACCTCTGTATACTGCGCTAGTCGCACTCGTAACAAAAAGGACAGCTGACGTTGGGGTGGACCGACCGTACCGATTATATCTAAAGGCCCTGCAGCGTCCGAATTCTGGTCACAAAAAGAAAGCGATTCCACGAAGTGACTACAGTCACGTACACGCTGTAGTGACGCTGCTGTATTAAACCCTACAATCAACGTCAGAATAGGATACGATAATTCGACGCACGTGTGCGATGGCTGCAAACAGCAACTTTGCATTTAAAATTGACGCCAAACCGCTAAAAATAAAGACATGGTTACTATTCACAGCCTATAGATTCTTGTCATCGGCCTATCTAACGGTACTATTGCCGGCCTCTTACGACGTACGGTTTAGCCACAATACATGCGTTACAGACAACAGACAGACAGACGACAAATCGTGCCCAAGGCTCGACCTAATTTAACGGTCGGCCGAAAGATTGTTCTGGTAAACTGTTTGAAGCTGTCAGAATCGTACGCAGGATCCCCGAGTTCATCCGCGTTCGGACATACAATTGCGACGTTCGGTTGCGTTGTTTTATGTTCATTTCGGTTTTATTGCATACGCTCGGACAGCCAAAGCGACAACGGCGGTAAATTCTGCGGCATCTGAGTAAATTACAACGTAGACAGCAGGAAAGACGACTGCGCCGACACACTACCCGACAGATGAACGCACTCTGTTAAACCCAAACGCCACTATTTCAATATGTGAGTGAATGTCGTTTGCCGTAAACGGCTACTGCGACCGAAAGCCTGAACTGCGAAAGTCGAAATACATAAAAACTAGATGGTGGTTACCACTCCGTCGACTATTATGCCTCCGCTAACAGGTGACAACTACAAGGGCAACAAGTGCATTTTGAGGCATATTTGACCCCACCGTGACCTTGACCCTTAACCATTTGACTTCAAAATTTGATGCGTTTGTCCTTGCCCTGAGTCCGTCAGTGGTAAAGGTTTGGTTAAATTCCGTCAACAAAATTCTCGAGATATCACGTTAACAATGTTTGTTCGGAACTCACGCACACACGGACGCAAGAACAGTTTGGAAACATAATGCCTTCGGCCAATACGATGGCAGAGGCACAAAAACACAACACAAAGTTAATAAAACGTTGCACGAAACGTTACGCAAGACGTTATTCAATTGGTAAACCGTGAGAAAATGACTGACATTAAAAAAACTTTTTTTTCAAATTTTCAGTTTAATTAAAAAGACAATAAGCAAGACGTATCGAGATGTTGTGAATTTGTTGACTGCTGAAATATACTTTTTGCCAATGTTGATTTTACCCTGTAATTCATCATCATCATCATCATCATCAGCTTTATTTCAGGCGCTTGGCCCATATACACATAAAACACATAAAACATACAGCAAAACACACATAAGAAACACACAAATCATGCAAATACAGATAAAGCTGAATAAAAACAGTACCATTAGCAGTTGCCATTGCAAACATATTATTATGCATTAAGGTATTAAAACTTGCATATTTTTAGCTAAAATTCTCTATTTGTAGAAAAAAACATTTCTGGCTATTTAAAAAAGACACTGCTGCTTACCTTCATGCCATGATGAACTGGTTGCATATTTTGCTGTACAAGATATCAACGAAAAATCAAACTGCGTGGAATTTGGGTTCGAGCAAGATGTCAGCGTTTGTTTGTTTGTTTCTGGTGACAGTTTGGACGCAGGCTGTGACAGAGGTCCTTCCTAGCTGGTCACCCGTCACTCGTGTCTGTCGCGTGCAAAGCTTAATTGACTGAGCAACCTGACACCTTCATCCCCTCATTGCAGCGCACATGCACCAAAATCACTGCTGCACGGCGATCCTCCTCTTCAAGTAAGTAAGTAAAAAAGAAAATCTGTATGGCGAGCAATGTCAGTATATAACAACCTGTCGTATTTGACGCGCAAATGGTAGAGTAGAGGACTAAAATTACCCCAAAGCCAAGTTGTATAAGTGTTTTGGCGACGAATACAGCGCATAGAACAGAAACTGTAGATGTCCAAAAGGTTTTCCTTCCTTTCTGACGCGTTACAGCTTACAGCTATCCCGTAGAAAGTATATCACACAATGTGTCGTCTGTCGTCTGTCTGTCGTTTGTGACGGATGTATGGTGGCTAAGCGGTGCGAGATGAGGCCTAGGTTGCCATTGATCACAGATAACTAACATAATAAATAACATTTTAAAAATCATTGACCTTGGATGACCTTAAAGATCAGTACTGCAAAAGAAACTGTATAGGCTGTAGTGCGTCTTCCCTAGCGACAGCTGGACTTTCTTGTTTCCATACGTAGGTTACAGTCAAGCAGGCGTAAAGTAAAAACATCGTAACGCTACACAGCGACATTATGCGAAACGCCGTTGCCCTAACCAGAAATCAACCCCTTTTTCTGTCCCACGTGAGGACAATTCCTCCCCTTCCTTCCTGGCTTCATAGAATTAGGGAGAGTATAGTGTAACGCTTAGCATTGTATCAATGCATTCACACACGCTCTCGTTGCAGTCTGTGGCTAACGTAAAAGAGAAACGAATGGATAATTAATAGCGTCTATAGGCTATACAATGTGTCCCACTGTTGGATATGCTGTATAGACTTTACTAATGCGTTCCGAGTCTATTCATGTGTGGCTTCCGTCTTTCTATATCCACTGTCCGGTCGATAGGTTTATCAACCCGAGTCCACGCTGATATACGCACTCAGCCAATATATCATGCGACAACTGCAATTTGCCTGCATATTTCCCTTTCTTTATGGTGCAGTGCGATAAAAAAAATTTTTTACGGTCGACAAAACTTGTAAAAACGCAAAAAAGCCTAAAGGTAAAAGCATTCTAGCAGTTGCTTAAATATAAGTTTAGCTGTTGTTATTAAAACATACAATTTCAATTTGTCTTTGCAATTTCAATTTTTGTCCTTTTCCATAGAAATAGGACAAAAATTGAAGCGCATTATAACAATATGTCGTCGGGTAACTAACTTGGTCTTATTTTAAGACCCCAAACTACAGTGCAAAGTTTTATCAAAATCGACTAAGAATAATTGTGATTATGTCCTACGTGTAGCCAGCACATAGAAGCCGATCGTATACCATACCCAGTGCTATGTGCTAGAACAGTGAATGAAAAAACGTTAGATACAAAATCGGCTAGTTTTAAAACAAAAGTTTATACAAAATTTGTTTTAAATTATTCTACTGCAACTTCAAGAAGCACCACACAGCGTTAATGCATTTGGAGACTGACCTTTTTGAGACAAAAAAAATCCATTGAAAAAGTTATACTGCAGCGTTACCCATATTTTCTGTTGGAATTAGAAAAGAACAGAAAAAAGTTAAAATTTGGCCAGAAAAGCCCTCAATCGCAAGCCCATAACAAAGATCTGTGTACTCTGGTAACGGAGTTTCCAGCGGTGTTCGGGTATCTTTGAAACGTTCAACAAAAGCTGCAAATTTGCCCACTTTCAAAAAATAGAGAAAAAAACAAAAAACACAGATATTTTTAGTGTCTTACCAAATAAACTGTCATCTGTCGCACCATGAGCACTCTTAATACGCCAGTGGATTAGCAAAAAATACGACAAAAATAAGTACTCAGCAATGTTAAAAACTTTAATGCACTCTAAGTTTAGTCATTTCCCGACATATGGAACACCGCTGAGTAAATCCGGTAGAATAAAACTTTGCAGATACGACCCATCCAGAGCGCAATTATCTCGACGAATAATCTGAACAAAAGCTTTGCAGCTGCACGTAGCCAGCGTCCCGACAGCGAAAACGTTCGATTTAGTCGGCTATGGCGCAAATGGAACCGTATGCATGACATTTGCATGACAGACCGCGACCGAAGCGAAAAATGCTTTTTGTTTCGAAACAAAACGGTCGTGCATTGTTAACCGAATCTAAAAAAATCGAAGTTGTGATGTAACTTTTTTAGTCCGATCGAGACCAACGATATCGATCTATAGCCAACATTGTGGGGGTGCAGACTAATATCATAAATGTATCAAATAAAATTACAAACATAATATAACCTATTTGTTAGTTAGCATACACGCACAGTTTTTCGTGCCTTTTGCTAAACCGTTTATTGCATGCATTTTTAAAAACGACTTGTAATAAATTTTAGTTAACAACATAAGTACGGTACTTTAAAACGACTTTTAAAAAACGATAGACTTCAAAACGTTTATAATTTTCTTACATCGTTTTACTTATACCTGGTTACTAACTCGGTTTTTACTCAATTTTACGAATTTAGCTTACATACGTGCAAAAACAAATTTGTTTTTAGACATTTTTATTATTGAAATTATTAATTATCTTCCTCGCTAAAACGCCTGTGATATTTATTATTATTTATTATTTAAGTCCTAGTCTCTGTTAAACTCAGTCAAGTTTTTTTCAATGCTGACTGTTACATTTTGGCGAACCAAGATGTACCGGTATATATGAGAAGTCATCCTGGGCACGTTGCGATCGTTTAACTGCAACACACGTTGCAACAGTCGCTGCAACAACTGCACCGTTTATATACTGTCTAGTGCGTTATTCTGCGTTGTACTAACGTGATCACGAAAAATTAGTCCCGGTAAAGGAAAGCTGCAAATCAGGTTTTGACGCTACATGGCACCGTTCCACCGTAACCGAATTCTGGAAAGACCATGGCGCTTAGTATTCCCTTCTGTATACAGTATTGCATACACGCCAGTATAATTTGATTATGCCAAGGCCTAATCACATTAATATGGTACGGTAATCTATCACGGTATATCTAATATACTTGTCATGACTATCTCATTCTCGATCCATTGGAGGTTTTGTATCATCATTATGCATTATGCTCAATTAATGTCTTAACGTAGCACGTACTGATTGATATTTGTAGAGACAGGGACAGCGACAAATAAGCAATGAATGTGACAATGTTTTATAGCAGGACAAGATAATGTTCATACGAACACGGAGTCTGTCCAATGCATTTCGATAGTTCACAGTATAATTATATGTCCGTATAAATATAATCAGTGAGCTGTTTAGACTGGTAGAAAAAAAATCAAACAGTTTAATTTCAAATTAAACAGCGGCAATGATCCTTTCATCCTTCTCTATTATTTTAACTAAACAATAGACATTGTCAGTCACGAGACCATTCGATTTACTATAAATGGTCCATCGTCACCATGCGTTTGTCTTGCACCGTTATGGAGATATGGCGCCTCAAAGATAATGGGGTCACGCCTTTGACCTTTTGGGGTCACGTGACGTCATCGGTCACGTGACCATTCGAGTTCCGGGGTCCGAGTTTCTATGGGTGGTCCATAATGACCATTCGTCTATCTTGCACCGTTATGGAGATATGGCGCCTCAAATATTGGACGCACGGATCTGGACACAAAAAGAAAAACGGAAGAATGAAAAGAAAAAGAGAAAGGAAAGGGAAAGGAAAAAGAAAAAATGGAAAAGAAAAAGGAAGGAAAGGAGAAGGAGAAAAGGAATAAAAGGTAAAGGAAGGGAAAGGGAATTGTAAAAGGGAAGGAAAAGGGAAAAAGGGGGAAGGAGAAAAGAAAGAAAAAAGTAAAGGAGAAAAAGAATGGAAAGTAAAGAAGAAAGGAGAAAATGGAAAGGATAAAAATATGAAAGGGAAGGGAAAGTTAAAAAAAGAAAAGGAACAGGAACAGGAGAAAAAGGAAAGAAAAGGGGAAAGAAAAAAGGGGAGGGGATAGGAAAAAGAAAAAGAAGGGAAAAGGGAAAGAAAAAGGAAAAAAGAGGAAAGGAAAAGGGAAAGAAAAAAGGGAAGGGAAAAAAGATAAAAAGAGAAAGGAAAATAAAAAAAGGAAAGGGAACGGGAAACAGAAAAAGGCAGGAAAAGAGGAAAGGAAAGGGAAAGGGAAAGAAAAGGTGGAAAAAAGATAGCTTAAGAAATGTAAAACGCACGGACGTACGCAGGGACACACGGACGCACGGACACAAAGGTGATTTTTATACTCTGTCCAATGCTATGCATTGCATTGGACAGACAACAAGAAGCTCGGTTGTCGCCAGAAAAGATCGACCGTACGCCGGTGCCCGAAAGCCAGCACATGTAAATAAGAAATCAGTTCAGTATTCGTGTTCGGAGGGGGAAGGGTCGGCAATGGAGGCATTAAATATGGCATTTGCAAATGTCTGTAATCCGTTAATAGTAACCACTACGCTGATGCAGTTTGACCGTAATGGGCGGTCGTGTGTTAAAAACGTACGGAGCAGAACAATAAAATTTTCTCACACGCAGCTGCGGATTTCCAACAACTGAGATCATGTGTAGTGAAAATTACAACTTTGTCTTTAAATTCCTTTAAAACGAACGATGGTTAAGCTTAAATTTGGTATTTTTAAAAACAATTGTCGACCAAAAACTTTAGAAATGAAGCGGAGGCAATTTTCTCTGCCCCGATTGTCACTGAAAAGTATTGCAAATTTGAATTTTGTAAATTCTGCCGTACGAAGGCCTATACATTGAGTTTATTGAGCGGAAAACTAAGAAAGGTATCCCAGACGTCACACTGCTTCACTACATCACATCGCTGGTCACTTCATTCACTTACCTTCAGATGTAGTCATGAGTAGCACTGAAGTGTCTGAAGGCGGTTGAACAGCTTCGAAGTATAACGTTTTCATTCGTGACAAAAGACAACAGCAATTGTTACAACATTACACGGGATAGCGACAATATCCGTACTACATTGGTCTACGCATTGCACGTCACATATACGCACTGCAAGTTCGCAATGTTGATAGCCTAGCCCTAGCCGTAAATTGACGTAATAGGGTGTTTACACGATCCAGCAAACGTCCAGCATTAGCACGTGTATTTTGAATACATTTGCTGGAAGCTTGCTGGACGTTTGCTGGATCGTGCAAACACCTCATAACGCTGTCGACGAAATCTGTGACAACAACATTACTTTTCGCCGAGTCTGTGCGTACTATTGCGTACGGCGCAAGTTGCGCAACTATAACAGTACATCAGCTCCACGCACTGCTCAAGCCTAGACTTTACTGCTTATGCTTGCAGACTGATCTGCTCGTCATTGGTGTAACTGCATCTCAAACCGTCAGAGGAGCAGCAGCAGCAGCAGCAGCAATTAGCACCGTGTGCGCCGGCAATCAATGCTAAAGAGTAAAAAAATTCTTCTGTTTCTGTTTGTCGTCGGTCCATAAAAATATCTTTTCTTACAACTTTCATCGGATCCGTCTAAATATACACGTATCGGTGCAGTTTTATAGCCGACCGTACTTGAGTGACGGTCGAACTATTGGTACTAGTTGTCGTTCGTCCTTCCGTTTGTCCGTTTTCTGTCCGTAACGGTTGTACTGTGGCTAAGCTCTAGGTTGTAAAGGAAAATTTTTACATGAATAATTAGTCGTGTGTGTGAAACTCGGGCAAACAAAATTTTAGCGATCTGGTGCAAAGGCAACATTTTAAAATTCGGGGTTGAATGGACGAAAAATGAGAAATTTAATGGAAAACCGGCCATATCTCAGAAACAGGAGATAGGGCCAAGGTTACTATTAATCGCTAATGAGTTATGTCACATATTGGCATTAAAATGACATAAAAATCGTTGATCTTGGATGACGTTGGAACAGGAACTGTATATGCTAAATTGTACTTCTAAAAATTACTTGCAGAGAACATGCGTTGTTGCTGGGGTTCGTGAAATTGCAACACAACTGAAACACAACTGAATAAACCAGTTATTATATTGTTATAGATTTACTGCATTGCACATACATGAGTCAACCCCTTAAGAAACTTTGGTTAGTACCGGTATGTACTGCGTAACTATACTTCTGCACTTTAGTCAGCTGTTACTGGCAGCTCGGTGAAGCAGATACTATAATTATTATTGCGAGCTGGATAGTCGATATAAGTATAGGCATGATTTGTGTTCCGTGCCACGGTTTTCAATTTCTGGATTTCATAGCTGAATGTAACATTTCCAGACAAACTGTCTTGAATTGTCAAACAAACGTGTGTTGTGTTGTAGTAATTGTCAAAACAATAAAAGACATATTAAACATTTTTTGTTCAAATAAGTTGAACAGTTTTACTGTGCATTAATTTTTAATGTGCATAAATGCTGGTTGATGGCTTTCAGTTAACTGCAGGAGCAATGTAATTTGATTGTACGGTTCCACAAGTTGTGCATCATTTTGCTCTGTAGACTAGCTATACAGGGTAGCCACAAAAACTGGCGCAATGTTTTATACATCAATAACTTCGTCGAATATTAATCAATTTTCAAAATTTTTTTACTCTCAAAATTAGAAAAAAAATTGTAGCAACTTTGTCACTAAAACTATCATTATACCTCAAACGTGTAGCTACATTACGTAGTGAAATATCAGTGTCTTAAAAGCAACAATTAAAACAGGGCGATATCTGTAACAATACATTGTAAAAAAAATTAACAACGAAACAACCTGTTTATTGTCTCAGTCATTGTGTAAAGCAAGTAAAAATTTTGAAAATGGGTTGATATTTGGTAAAGTTATTGACGTATAAAACATTGTCCCAGTTTTTTGGCTTACTTTTTATGCATATTTTTTGACATTTACGATAATTCATATTTAACATTTTAATTCATTACCTTGAAAATTTACCTTCTGCCCATTTGGCAGCTGGCTTTCGGTCACTTATGTTTTACAACGTACTGTAGCGATATAATAAATGCGGTGTGCATGCCACTGAACAGCAAATTTCTTACGGATTCTACGAGTGAAAAATGTGAAAATTAGTCAATATTTTGCGACGATACTACAGCTTTCTTTTGGGCAGCCTACATTGTACATAAAAACGAACCGTAATTATGCGTTTAGTTTTTTCTCGTCTGATACTACAATTAATAACATAATAACAATAGTCTACACACGGCATGAAGTGGGATAGTATGGGCCGGTGTGGCATACCGGCACTTCCTTGGCCGCCTGGAAAGTATGCCGTCACTAGTTACACTTACAAACAAGTAACAATAAAATAAATATAACTAGATGTGCAACCATACTACGGCCGCTTCCACACCGGCCATATTGATTTTCAGTTGACAACTAATAAGTCAGTACTGGGATTAACGTTATGGTTGCACGGCTATAGGCGGACGTCCGACATATGTATACCTATACGTACTGTTTACGTAAACTTACAAGTTACAAAATACAACTAACTTATGCAACAAATAACAACTTTTCTTTTAAACCCTTCAAACGTGTTTTCTATATCCTAGTTGACATCTATCGCATCGGAGCCTACAATGTGCAGAAAGCGTCGATGCTTTGCGCTGAATCATTCTAGATCATGAAGATCGGCTCATCCACATCTAGACCTTCTTCAACTAACACGTCGTCATCCGCAAACTCCTTTTCCGTCGCTCCCTCTATTTCAGCATCCTGCCGTACAAACGATACAATATCCGTTCTGCAAAATGCATCGCCAGAATACAAAATACACAGTAGCAAACGCAAGGAAACAAAACAACAGTGTTTTTTTTATAAAACGCACTAGTGTAAAATAACTACGATTGCCGTACGGCGAATTTACACGACGCAACTCAGCTTAGATCAACAGTTGAATTGAGTTGAGTCAGCGTCGTAGGTAGACTCTATGAGAGAGAGAGAAAGAGAGAAGTTTATTTGCCATATCAGTCACAACCAATACAATAACAATTTCACACAACGGCAGGCTGCCAGAAAGAAAAACTCCATCACAACTGGCCACCTATGAACTGGCCAGTAGTCGAACGGATTTTCTAATGGCGAATATCGGTGCGAGTTTCTCAATAGAAAACTCTTATTTCGTTTATTTATTCATCTTACTATAACGCGTGGAAAGTGTGTCTGTCGTACCCCTCTAGTGCCTTCTGTGCTGCACGGTCGCGAACCCCAACCGCGGCGTTTGAGTTCTTGGGCCTTAGATACGTGCACCCCGACCTTGTCCCCCAACTCCCCACGACAGTCTGGCAGTCTGGGGGCGGGGTTTAAGTTGCCGGGTAACGGAGTGGACCCGACCGTAAAGCGGAAAGTTTTCTATTTCATTCAACAGTAGCCTAATACGGCAGGAAAGACACGCCTGTAGCTACGGAGAGTCAGCAGAACTACAATTAAGTCTACAGAAACAATTAGAGCACAACTTGAAACAGTAAACTCAACTGAAAGCATACATATGTATACCGTAAAACGTAACTTTACAGACCACAAAATGTATGACGATAAAACAAATAGTTGGAGGCCCGTAGCCAAAATTGGTTCGATCGATCCCACCCGTGCGCTGGAACAGCAAATGTTTCGTATAAAAATAGCCCACAAAATCTCCGTCCACTAAAATCACCGTCTACCAGATGTGATTTTCGATCTCGAAATCGATAAAAATGCGTTCGCAGGACTCCAGGGCTTTGCCTGAGACAACACTGGGGAAGTTAAAACGCACGTCATAGCTTAGCTTCTAGACTCCGGGGGTGGAGTCAACCCTCTCCCCGTCTGGAAAAGTCCGGCTTTCTGCGGGCCTGTGTTTTTTTATATTACACGTACGTACCGTTCCTGTTGGTTGCTGTATATCGGTTCCTTCCACGGTTTCTTGGAATCCTTTCTCCGCCGCCGTCTGCCAGTCAGTGGAAAAAATGTCGTCGTCTCTCTCCATGATGGGCACGTCGTCGTCGTCGTCCACCTTTACCGCAGGTTCCTCCAAAACGTCACCCACCGCTTCCTGCACAGCGTACGCCAATGAAAATAAACATTGCATGGACTGGATTCAAGTTACCACTGTCTCCCATTTTTTGCGACATTCCCGTTCCAATAATTGTTAATTTATTGCCCACTTCCAATTTATTCCCCGTTTCCTTTCCAGAAACCAGCTGAATACAGTCCACAGAGTGTTAGCAAGTTGACATACACAAAAATATCGCAGATCTCCCAAATAGTTTCCATTTCAATGGCATTCCCACGAGACCCGTAAAAATTCTCATAGTGCAATCAACTTTTTAATATTGTAAGTCATCATCGCGGTTAAAATTGTAAATCCGGTCATGGGCAAATATCCTACGAAAACAAAATGCGGCAGCAGCTGACCTCTGGAGCGCCGTCACTGTCCGAGGTCTCGAAATCTCGCTCTAAGATCTCGTCTTCGGTGTTGTTTATTGCGGAGGCAAACTTCTGACTGTCCAGATATCGCATCAGTTCCTGCAGGTCATTTTCGTCTTTCTTCACGTAGAATTCGCGCGTGTTGCCTATCGGCGTGCACTTGGAGTACCAGTACTGCACCCCGGAATGTTTGCTCGATCGAACCTTCCTACTGACGCAGTACTGCAACCCCACAGCGCAACTAATACATTATAAATATGTGAACATATATTCGTTGAACTAACCTACACAGCAAACATAACAGTCAACGGAACATGTAATTTCGATAAATCGGTTTAGTCTAACTGTTTGTTATAACAAACTAACAGGAAGCAACTCAAACAACCTTTGCTCACTTTTACGCCTACTGCAAAGCAAATGTTCAAAAAAACCATCGTATGCCATGTAATATGTCTATTTCTTGCATTTTACACATAACTGTAGTTTTGCCCACCTCACCTCAATTCTGTTGCTACACTACCTTGTAAAATGCGTCAGTCGTAGTTTGGCTGCAGTGTAGCAACAGTATTCAGATGAAGTGGGCAAAATTACAGTTATTTACGTCAAATTTCTTCATGATATTGTTTGCCAAAAATTACTAGATTCGGCGAATGTCTAACAGAGTTAATTAGAACATAGAAGTGGCACGTGGTTTGATACATGTTGTACAAAACATCTGCGTTAGTGTGATGCTATTTAGAAAACTCGAATGTATACATAAATAATATACGTTACCTAAAATTTGCAACTAAAAAGTGTTTTATTGCTCAAAACGTATTCACAACAACAGCAACAACAACCGAGCCTACTACAAAACTGTTACTAGTGCTACTTTTATTACGCGCGAGAGCATATAACGCGCGTCTTAGCGATCGTCGAGGTGTCTGTTTGTCTGTCCGTCACAGCTTTGAGCCCTATCAAAATGGTACAAGCTAGGATCACGAAATCTTCACTCTGTGCTGCCACAAAGACTCTAGTTTTTTGCAACAAAATGTCATGACCCTGGGTGAAGGGGTTCCCTCAAACGAGGGCATGAAACATGGGCGCCCCCTAAAAAGTCGTCATTTTATCAATATCGGCTTGCCCAGCGTGAAAACGGTTGCAGATAGGCGCGAACATGGTGCTTATTATAACAAGCACTGGTGACAAGCTTTTTAGGGATATCAAACTCCATAACCTTGAACGGCCTTAAACCACGAAAATAAGGGGCTTTAGTGAATTTTTTGCGATTTCGCGCTGCGATACACATTTTAAGTTTGAACTACGCCAAAATGGCTGAAGATGGACTAAGATACCCTGAAATATAAAATTTTCAGCATCCAACATAAATTTTAAGAATCTATGTCTTAACCCCCTATGTTCAAGGAGGCCTGCGCACGCGAGCGTCAAAGAGGAGCATCCCTCTAAAAAGTGGTTATTTTACAGATATTGCAGTGTCTAGCGTGAAAATAGTTGCAGATAGACAGACATGCAGCTAGGGTTGGGGTTAGGGTTACACAAGCACTGGTGACGAGCTCTTTAGCGGTAGTAACATCGATGACCTTGAATGACCTTGAACCCCCAAAATAGGGGGTTTTAGTGTTCAGCGATTTTAGGCCGCGATGCATACTTTAAAAATGAATTGCAAAGAAATGGCTGGAGATAGACTAAGATAATCGGCGAACAGGAACTGCTAAGACTGTCGCGCGTTTTATGAGCTTTGCTCAAATTATTTGTAGTAATAACGGTAGGCTACTGGAGGTGCATAAAACTTGAGACGAACCCCGGCTTTGTTAGAGGAGGTAGTACATGGTGTGCCGTCGGAAGCTATCATTGGATAGTAGACCTTCACTCTCTTGCCGCTCACTGTTACGACCAGATTCGGGTTATAGTACAGCACCCTATACCGCGAACAGACAATCATAGTAACAGTCTGTTTCCCGTCTGTTTTTTCGTAAGTTTGATACACACAGTATGAAATCACCTTTTACATAATACCAAATTTATGAGCTCAGCTACACAGACTATTAGTCTATTAGTCTATAAGCCATTGAGAACACTGACAAAAGCAATGACAGAACAATAACCCCTTTCCCTACCTTTTCCTCCTTTTTACTCACCCTCCCCTTACTTTCCTTTCCTTTCCTTTTCCTTCTTTTTCTGCCTTTTAAAAATAAGACCCCTAAGTCCAACTAAGTTTCTGACGGAGCGCTATAATTTTGGTGAACTACAGATTTAAAATTCAAAATCTGGTAACAACAATTTTAAATATATTTCTGAGAATCAACTGACCAAATTTAGTGCAGTTTAAACACGCGCACCTGCGCCCTTGTCTAAGCCTCTAACTAGAAATATAAAACGCATATAGAACGTACTTGGCGTCACGCCTTCTGTCCCCACTCGGGTTGACGTACATCATTTCTATAGGGAAACCTTTGAACATGTCGGTGGGATCGCGGTAATAACCGTTGCCGCCGCCATAACAGTGCACTATCCCACACGTACTGCACACACAAAAAACACGATACCAACAGTTAAAATTATTGTTTCTGTATAAAGCATAGTTCAAACAGTTGTTTATTGACTACGCTATAATATCATACACAATGTGCTTAAAAACTGTGTCAACAAATTTAAAAAAACTACAACTTTTTCCTTTCTCGCGGGTAAAGCTAAATTATCAAAAATGTGTTACAAACATTTCCCGACATTTTTTTCAGTTTTTTTTCAACCCACAAGAAAAAACTTTAAAATCTCAAAGTTTCCCTTAGGCTTAAAAAACTTCTTAAGTCTCGCTCAAAACATTTCATATTTTGGAACTAAGTCACGTAGCTCAGAAACTCTGCGATAATAACAAACTTATAACTGTTTTTATAATATTCGATATTTTGAAATTGAATCCCTAGGCCCAAAATTCTACGACAATAGTAAACTCCCCGCTTTCAGAATGTGATATTTCAAGACATTCAGTCTAAAACTATTCAGTGACGACTATTCACGATATACAGACCCGTCGTCCTCGCCGGCACGGAAGAATTCACTTATTGCTCTGCCGTTGGAAGCGTCCTTGAGCATATATCCACCGGAGTTGAACATCTTCGTCTTCTGCCCGACGTTTGACTTGTACATGTTCAGTGCCACGGCGGCTGTTTTTCGATCAGTCATCACGCAACTCGTTAATAACGCAGGCAAATATGCATTACTAGCGACATCACTAAATTTAACATCGAAGTATAAGGATGTCGCCAGCTTTGTTCTTCTAGTACAACTAACGCAGCTGTTGCCATAAAACACGAACCTAGTTTGGGAAGCGCGCCTTCTCCGTTTGTAATCTTAAGATCTGAAACCAGATTACTCCCTACATCAAAAACCTTTATTTTGCCTCTCCAGCTTTTCGTAAAACTCTCGAGACTTATCTGTTCCCCGCAACTCCAAACAGTCATTGTCATGCACTATTGGTCACACCGCTGTAGGTATTATAGGGCACGATAAGATTTAAGCCGAGGATTATGATAATATTATGAACTGTGTGACATTTTTGCTTGCTTGATCTTATTAGCAAGTCATGCGTCACCGCAGCCCCACTATGGCACAATAAAATGATTATACACTGAGTGTTAATAAAAAGTGGCTTTTTAAAATATTGTCACTGAGTAAATAAGTAAGCAAGTAAATCTGTTTAACGTGAGTTTGTATAATGCATATCGTTAAAATAAACTTTTTATGTGCTGTAGCGAGAAATCGGTCACATTCTCCGGGGGCTTCGTTAAAATAAAATTGCCGTTAATGTATTTAGTGTCCAGTATTTTGTAGCAAATTTTGAAAAATACACAAAATTTAATTTAAAAGTGCGATCGACGGATGAATCAATTTTTTAGTTACGTGTACAAGCAGCTCTTCACAAGTGCTTCACAGGGACGAGCAACTTGAAACAGCTTCACCAACTAGAAGACGAAGAAGCTATTGGCTGGATATTGCGCTGGAACAAGGCACACGAAAAGTTAACTAAACTAACGGGGTGTTTACACGATCCATCAAACGTCCAGCAAACTTCCAGCAAATGTATTCAAAATACACGTGCTAATGCTGGACGATTGCTGGATCGTGTAAACACCCTATAAAGTATCACAACACGATGAAATCGTGAAGTCAGTGCGTGTCTTACAGCTGCGTTTGAAGTGCGACTCGCACTTGATGTTGAGTGAGTTGCAGAGTCCATTGTAACAGAGTCCGTTCTCGTCTCGACCACACTCGTTGAAGTTCGTCGCCGCGTTCCTATTCGCGCACTGTCAACAATACAACACAATCTTCGTTTCTAACAGAGATGATAAGTCCTCCAGGCCAAACTGATCTCCAGGCCACGATTTTGGCCTCGGTTTTGGTCTTGGCATGGCTTCGGTCGTGGTGCTTTAACCCTGTTAACACCGTAAAACTTTTATAGCTTACGACGTCTTTGTCACTTTTATATTTCTACGTTCGACATCGGTCTTGGCTACGCCTCAGCCTTGAACAACACTGGCCTCGGCCTCGTGGTTCTGGCCTTGGTTCCGTTCTCGGGAGTTTGGCCTATAGATGAATAAATAGATCGTATAATATAAACGCCAGTACAAGAAACAAACAAGCACAATTTAGTTTCTAACGTCATACGACCTATTATAGTAAAAATAACTACAATAGACTAATCACAGGCTGAACGGTAGTTTAAGCCCTGTGTTAATGGCGACTTTTTTTTCTTATGGGAAAGCCAAAAATTCGACCCCCCCACAGAATCAAAACCCCTGACCGGATCGAGATAAAATTTGGCACGGTTGATTACGTCGGCGAGATGACCCATGCAAAATTTTATGCAAATCCCTCCAAGGGGGCTTCCCGGCAAATGGGTGAAATATACGCAAAAATTTTTGTAGCTGTCCATATACCTTTTTTTCAGAAACTCACCTACAGGTCAGACCCTTCGGCGGATTTTTGCGCGTGATGGCTCAAACGATGCGGTCTCGCGCAATGATGTGCCTTTTGGGGATTAAAAAATTTGAAATTAATATTTAACGTATTTATTCGCAAAAATCGAAAAAATTACAATGGCGCCTATGGGGAAAATTAAGCAATTCTTTAAACGG
>Ga0056128_1002649_pt1 | contig 21384 bp, 15 predicted proteins | sample WorMetLIZISLAND2_FD_71113 | JGI IMG/M metagenome (GOLD analysis project Ga0056128, IMG submission 71113) | Marine gutless worms symbiont microbial communities from Max Planck institute for Marine Microbiology, Germany - Olavius geniculatus... ... | reverse complement strand
GCAAATATCTCTGAACTGCATAGGGATATCGACAAGCGGTAAACGGCGTTATCAAATACAGTTAATTCCGCGTTGAATAAAAGAAATTGTGTGAACTTCAGTCCACTAACATCAGTTATTACGCGGCTAATGTTTACCTACCAAAATCGAATTTTTCGGAAGGCCATATTTCGGCCCCTAGCGGGTGCTTCGCCCCCAAATCTTTACACGCGCTAGAGAATGACCAAGTCTTACTAGCGCACCCCCCACCGGGGACGGGGGCCCTTCTTACAACATTTTTCAAAGGGGAGTCAAAAATTGCCTTAAATGTAGCGTATTAGACGAAGGATCTTTGGAGCCAATGAGCTTCATGAGACTTTGCCACGTGACGTGCTGCTAGATGGGGGTGATAACGCGGGTGCAACTTTTGGGGGTCACCGCTCCCTTAAAATTTGGGGGAAAAATGTTCAAAAATCGGTGCGATTTACGACAACTTTCGAGTTTGAGCGCAAATATCTCTGGAATCGATGAAGATAGCGACAAAATCTAAACGGCGTTGACGAGAACGATCTTTTCGGTGTTGAACAAAAAAAACTTTGTGAAATTCCGTCCACTACGAACAAAGTTATAGGCGCTCATGTTGACCTACCCTAAGTCGACAATGCGCGTTCGGCGTATGCCACTGCATTTGAGTTCGGACCACGTGACTTTGATGCCGGGAAAATTTTACCCCCCCCCCTCAAATTTCCCCCAATCGGACTTAGGGCGCCGGGCGGACTCACGTTGGGCTTTGCCCCAAATTTCTAGTTTTTTTTTGATTTTGATAATTAGCGGTTAAATGAAACTGTTTTTGCTTTATTTGCTTTCAACATTATGGTATACTTTATAATTTTGTTGTAGGCCTAAGCCTAATTATCAGCGTAAACAAGCTTACCAGGTAGACAAGACCAACTGACCAAAACGAAGACTTTACACCCACCGTCAAAAAGTTTGACGTTACACAATGTTTGATCACCGCACGAAGAGAACAAAAAGCAAAGTGTTAAATAATATTAAGTGCCTCATATTCGGCTACTTGCTGACACTGGCCTTTAAATATTTTATTTATTTATTTACTTCCTTACTAATACCCCCAGGAGTCAATTTGTATGCTACAGTGTAATACCGCATCGCTTTAATCGTCGCATACACTCAAAGTTAGTTAACTCCGTCGGTAATGTACAATAAAGAGATTACAGTGTTTTCAAACATATGCACGACGACGTTCAAATCTGACTTCGGCCTAGCATCTTTTCTAGTATAGGAGCATTAGCTGGGCGTTTTTTTCTGTGCAACACTGCTGAGTTTGGTGATCTACAGCATGACAGGCAGGCGAGTAGATGAACTTGAGAAAATACTGCACTTGTAGCAGCTGTAGTTGTAATGTCGGCTCGATAACGCCGGCTGTATGTATTCCTGGCGCATCTTTTCCATAGACGCCGAGTTTGTGACCGCACCGGCACCGGCCATACATCACAACGTTTGCGCTCGTATAGGCCCCACTGCCTACTGTCCGACGGTCCATCGCCGGTGTCCGGCTTAAGGACCTGCCGTTCACGCCGTTATTGCTGGTTGTCGCAGTTCATAAATCGAACTGTCTGGGCGACAGCGCCGATTTCGTGCGTAATTAACTGCAGTAATTTGCTGATGTTGAGCACTGCGCATAGCCGTCGTTTGTACGTGATGCACGTTCGCGATGACAAATGGTCTACACGACACGCCGCGCGCGCGCTAGCTGGGCTGTAGCGACGCGACCTGCTTTAGGCCTCGGATTAAACGTGTCAGTCGCACTTTTTTTACTGTTTACAGTGTAAATTCTGGGGCCCGGAACTCTGTGTTGTCTGCAGTAGGGTCCCTCTCGTTTTTCGATCTTCAAACCAGTAACGCGGTAACTCTGTAGGCCTACGCAATTTCACTGCGGCAAAATGAAGAGAATTAAAATGATGCTAACCGAATCGTTTCAGAAAGTATCACTGGTTAACATTTAAATTGGAACACAAAAGCATTACTGTCTTTTACAGCATATTCTCCGTGCTGTTGAGATACGCCATGGACAAGAAGACACTACGTGTTTTGCGGTCTAAGTTAACTCCGTCGGTAATTTACAATAAAGAGATTACAGTGTTTTTAAACACATGCACGACGACGTTCAAATCTGACTTCGGCCTAGCATCTTTTCTAGTATAGGAGCATTAGCTGGGCGTTTTTTTTCTGTGCAACACTGCTGAGTTTGGTGATCTACAGCATGACAGGCAGGCGAGTAGATGAACTTGAGAAAATACTGCACTTGTTGTAATGTCGGCTAAAACATGCATGGTTACGTGTGAAATAAAACATTTGTAAAATGCTTTTGTTTTGTTCCACATCTGACTTTATCTAGTTGCAAAAAAAACATTAAAAGCTATGCCAGATAATGGACGCGGCCAAAAGTCCCTCAATGTTGTTTTATCGTGGACAGGCAGAACGCCGCAATTCACCCTTCGCTGACAAATAACTATCATTAAGCTACTGCCGAGAATTTTTGCGAGCGTAAAATATCTTAGACATGGTTACCTCAAAACACAGCACTGACTACATTTCTGCATCCACGGCCTAGCCGACGTTTCGAAACCATCTTTGCAACTGCGTTAACCAGTCCACGCCAGGTATAGACATCATAAAGCTGGTTTAACTGACAATGCGCCGCCAGCCGATTCCTGTCTTCCACTATATTCCGATATAATTTTGTCTTTGCGCCGCGTTGTATCCTGATTCTGGACACTCGTTAAACACGACGTTTTTTGTTTTCATCGTGATTTACCGCTTAATGGTTTCTGTAATATGTTTTCTTCGCAACTCGGTTAACTTCTATAAAGAATATTTGTCTGCTTTTTACGCATTTAAAAACACCGTAATAAATTTTATATTGGTTAGTAGGCCTAGTTTGCAATAATCGATCAGTACTGTCAGTTATTTTATTTAATTTTTGCATGGTGTGGGTGAGTGTGTGCAATTATTATATTATTGTAACTGCTACCATTTTTGGTGAATAAAGATGTATAAGACCTATATTTTCGAAAGCGGCTACAGAGCAGTCTGGCTCATTCGCTATAAACGTCTTGGTTAGTGATGCCGTTTTTACGCGCGAGAGCTAGCATAGATATAGCGCGTATTAGCTACGGTAATTTTGTCTGTCCGCCCGTCTGTCACGACCCGGTACCGTTTAGAGACCAGGTTAAATAAAAATTTTGCGTTTCCATCACATGACAGCTTAGAGTCTCTAGTATTTTGTAACAAAATTTTATGCCCTGGGTAAAAAGGGTCCCAAGAACGAGGGGCGAAAAAGGTCACCCCCCTTAGAATGGCGTTATTCTACCGCTATTGGCTCGTCTAACGTGAAAATGGTTGCAGATAGACACAGACATGCGGCATATCATAACAAGCACTAGCGACAAGCTTCTTAGAAATGTTAGCATCAATAATTTTGAATGACACTGAACCCCGAAAATAGGGGTTTTAGTTTTTTTCCGCGATTTTGGGCTGCAACACGCATTTCAAGAGTGAATTGCGCCGAAATGGCTAAAGACAAACCAAGACAACCTGCGTATGAAATCTTTAGCATTAAATGTAAATTTTAGCAGTCCACGTCCGGACCCTTTTTTTAAGTTCAAGGAGGCATGCGCACGCGGGTGTCAAAGAAAGTTTTAAAAGTGGTTATTTATTTGCTGTTGCCTTGTCTAGCGTAAAAATGATTGCACATAGACACAGACATGCTGCATATCATAACAAGCACTGGTGACGAGTTTCTTAAAATGTCAACATCGATGACCTCGAATAACCTTAAACCCTAAAAGCAGGGGGTTTTGGTGATTTTTGGCAATTTTTGGCTGCAAAAGAGTGAATTGCGACGAAATGGATTGAGATAGACCAAGATTACCTGCGAACAGGAACTGCTATAGGCTCTCGCGCGTATCATGAGCATTAGCTCAGATTTCTTGTTATCACGTAGTAACAGATTTCAAATTATCACAAATCCCGCCACACGGTGCAGGTCAAACAAACCTGTAGCCTACATGAAACGTTAGTTTTCACAAATTGCACCTACCAAAAAAACAACAGCGGCAGTCTGGTAGATTAAGCTTGCACGCACTGAATAAGATGTGACCGAATACTAAATGAGTGACAAAGCCATTACGACCAGTCACACCAAATAGCACAATAATTAGGCTAACTGTCGTACAGGCGTTTTCAATGGAACTAAAGTCTGAACTATTTTTTGCTACTGGCAGTGACAGAATATGCGTCTGTATTTATTTAAATTTTCGCGGTGATACGGGCTTGGAAAGATTCACATTTTGCAGTATGCAGAGTGCGTAAAAGCCGTTCAAGGTCATCGGAGGTCGTTTTGGCACCAATCACAAACGCGTATGCCGCTTCCCATAGTGATCGGTTGTAACTTTGGCTCTATCTCACGCCGTTTCTGAGATACGTTAAATTATTGATCAAAAATGCCAACTTAGTTTTTATAACACCTCGGTCGGGGGGAATCCTGCTGAATGTTTAACTGAACGTTAAAAGATCTGCGAGCAGAGTTCTTCACGGAGCGACGGAGAAAAGTTTGTGATTCGTGCTTTGATACGGTGCCAGCGCGTGACAGACATACAGACATCCTGACGATTATAGCTATGCTGACAACGTCATGTAAAATCCTGTACGTAAATTATATTAAACTGCAGGTTTTCAGTAACGTTAAAGGCTGTTTAGTAGGCCTAATATGAATACGTATAGGGCTATCTACTCTAAGTTGATTGTTAAGTGATTGTTTCGAACAATGCAGCTGGCAACCGGACAGCCGTCGCTGTAAGTGGAAGTTATGGCGCAGTGCGACCATTGTGGTGAGCAGGTGCGTTCTACAACGTGAGTAAAGCGAAGCAATCAAAACCAGTAATCCGAAAAAACGGTCAAGTGACGTAGCCGGTTTCTTTGCTATCTGGGGAACAAACATAACTGTGCATAATTGCAGAACGGTGAACGTGGAACACTACGTGACATGTTTTACTGAATCGCTCCGAATACACGCGCAGACATTTTGTATACGGATCGATCGTTCCGAGAAGATCGACCGTATCGTTCTCAGCTCACGTTTTAGAACGTGCCCATTGTCATGCTGCGACGGAACAGCAGCGACCCTGACGACACGCAATCGCATTACGAGCCATTTGTTTCGTTGCTAGCTACCAGCTCGTCGTATGCAGCAGATTAGCGCCTGCTCAACAACAATTCAATTACTAGGCCTAGCCTACCTACGTGCAGAAGACGGCTCAATGAACACGATTGCAGCGGACTGTGAAAGCATAATATCCACGTTGGTCATCGTGAAACATAGAAAAAAGTGAGTAAAAAAATGCGCAACTCGGATTTGGCAGCGCCATCGCGTCATAGCAGAAGACGCTGCACTGTAAGTAACCCCGCCCTGTTTTGTCGCATGCGAGATTTTGTTACACATGCAGGCAGCCTCAGAGTGACTCGTTATGCGCTTGGGTAGAATGACATAATTAATTCAAACAAAAATGTCTTCGCGCCAAATGTCGACATGTATGCGGCCGTCCGTCTTGCACCCGCCGCACACCAGTGTACCCGCCCAGTATGCCGTGAGTCGTAAGTAAAATTTTGGCCACATATGTGTCATTTTCTACAAATATTGAACGTTTTTGACTTTTTGAAATAAAAATTAGCAGCTGCTTCTGGCTTGGAAATGTTTACACTGATTTTGGTTCTTCTACGTTTTTTTGTTCCCGACTTAGAAGCTGTACGAAACCAACAGAAGAACCAACAAACGAACCGACGGTCAAGGCCCGTAATGTGACCTGCTACGAAAACCGCATAGTAAGGACTAAGAACTACAGCGTCATAGGCGTAGTCCATATTAGTTAAACTGCTTTTGGTTGTATTACAACGTATCAATTATTTTCTTTGTTTGTACGTAGAAGCAGAACACATTGCACCACGACAGCATACGGTGGATGTAATAACTTCACACCACAGATATCAAAGAAGCAGGCATTGTACAGCATCACCCTGGCCATTGGAATACAACGTCGTGGGTGGTCGGGAGATCTCGGTTAACGAATGTAATTAACTATCAAAGGGCAAAAAACATTGCTTTCGCAAATTACCATTCTCAAGTGTCGACGACTGTCCACGCCTACACTTGGCAACACTAATGCACACGATATTGTGAAAAGCGCCAATCACACAAACTGCCTATTGGATTAGCTGATAAGCATTCCAGTTTTAGCTTCATGTTAGGATGTGCCCCTGAAAAGTGTTCCTGGTTTTTTCAGTATTTTCATAACCACTAAAATCACTGTTTTATTGTGAAAATACGCATTTTGGGCCAAACTTTCTACAACGGTATCGTCGTCAACACTTAAACTTATATAATGCATTTTTCATGTATCTTGAATCTGCAAATTTTGTGCTCGGTTTTATTTGTGCTGGCAATATTTTATATCACATAAGTAAAATTTTAGGTAAAGCAAACGTTTTGCTTACACGTACAGAGACGCGGAAATAAGATGTCCCTATTTCAGCCATGTTGTTTCAAGCTTCTAAGCGAATTTATTTCCTGGAGCAATTTGGCGTAATTTGTCGTGTATACAGCTGATCTAGTGACATACTCAGGCTATCTCGTAATGCTTCATACTCTGTAATCCGGTCGCTGATTGAGTATGGATGTCCGATGCAGTATAAACATCGTTAACCTCAGGGCATGCAGTCACAAGAAATAATATTGTGCTTCTACAGAAGCGTGCAGCCTCGGTGCATTCCTGGAGATGTTAAATTCTTCACTCGACCTTCTAACTGTGGCTTACCGTCAAAAACAGCTGACATTTGCTGAGCAGCTAAAACGCCCTCACAGTTTAACTGTTTTGTGCACTTGATCCGCCAAAATATGTGCTCTTTTTGTCTCGAACTATTCATCATGTTTTCTTATACGAACTGCTTAAAACACGAACAGCTCACGATGTGAAATGATTCTTGCCACATCGTTAAACTAATTTTACCTAATGTCATATGTACTGTACGTATTTGTTCACTTTTAGTTTGACATTTGTTTAATTCGCCAGCCACTGCCTCAACGCAAAATTCACTCGTTCATTCAGCACCAAAACATCAACAAAAAACTTTTCCAGATGTGTAAATTATACAGCGTTGCAGTAGAAATTTTCAGCTGTGTGTGTTTTATTGTTCGTTTTCTTTGCACTTGACGTCTTGATACACGCATAAACACGTTACGCGTGTATCAAATCTCTTGCAGTTTTAAAATTGATTGTACGGGTGAAATTCGTTAGCACATATTTTTAAAAAACTGGACAAAGACGATTAAATTTGGCATTTTTATTAACTGAATTTTTTTCCAAATTTTGCTGAAAATCACATTAACAGGTTGCCTGTGGTTAGTTTTGGGCCACTGGTGCTACGGTGCCATGTATAAAATCGAGTCCAAGAACATTAACCGCTAAACTAGACCAGCTGATTTAGTTTTGTCGCTGGTCGCTGTTAGCTTCATCAGTAACCGTGCATAAAACTCTAATGACATACGTGTATATCACTCTAGCCGTCAGTAATTAGCTCTATCACTACGAGATTGGCTCTATGATGTAGCAGTTACCAACGCGCGCGAGACGAATACGGGTCTTATCTTTCAACTGCAGGCGGTCAAATAATGTTTTAGTTCCTTTGGCAACTGTAGACCGATTTTTACAAACCTTTCTACAACATAGCCTACATGCAAACGTACGTATTTAGCTAATAATGTACTACAGACCCTTTGTAGCAAAATTAGCTGACAAAAGATATACTTTAGTATTTATTGCCTAAAAAGGGTGCTTAAAACTGATAAATTCTGTTGTTTTTTCAACAAAACAAGGACCAAAGTGATTTGGTAAAAGGTAGAATTGCTTATCGATGCTTCGACCTGTTAAATCATAACTCATAAATAATATTGTTTTTCATTTGATTTATCTACCCAGTTGTATCAGAATCACGACATGCAGCCTACATAGTTTATCTTTAAATGCAAAAGTAAAAAAATTAACAAAGACCAAAGTAATTTGGCAAAAGACAAAATCAATTCTCGTTTCTATTCGCCAGGTGGCAGCACAATGTGTAATTGCATCTCCAACAAAGTGCATGCTTAATGGCATTTAAATCAGTCGAACGGTTTAAGAAGGGTCACGAATGTGACAGACGACAGGCGACGTTACGGAGTGATGACTGTAGAAGTAGGCGAAATCGCTTGCGCTGCAAAAGCGATTCCGCTTAAAACTTGGTAAATATTTGTTACAGTTATTGTAAAAAGTGGCACCTTTGTGGCTTACGGCCTTAGACTGTGGAAGAAAATAAATACTGACACTATCCGGACTGAAAATGCAACAATAATAATCCTATGACTTTTTTATTGTGTACCAGCCACTGGTCAATAAATGGCGTTAATGATGCGTTTTTAATGCTGGACCAAGCGTACAACATGGTTTGGTAACGAATTCCGCAAAATGACGTCAGCAGCTCAAAGATAAAAGTAAATCAATCGACGAAAATATTCTACAGCAATATAATAAAACGAAATAAAAAACTGATGTTACAAGCTTTGGCTAACAGAAATAAAAAAAATCGTACAGTAGTTAAACGTTCAAATTTCACAAAATTGTGAGAAACATATTTCAGATAATGCTTATTAGCTTTTTCCGCAATTCGTCGAAGAATACGAAATAAAATTATTAATATAGTACATATCTGCCAAGGTTATCGTTTAAAATGGCACAGATTTTTACGGGACACGACGCATGTGTGTTCGCTGCTCGTTGGTATGTATTATAGGTTTAGTACGGTATTTCGCATCCAACTCCGCAATATGCATATGTAATAGAACCTCGTGGGTTATTGATGCCAACCCCGAATTGACCCATCCAAAGTCCTCAGTTGAGAATCATCTCACGTCACTCAATGTATTTATAGAATCTCAGCGGTGCATGCATCTGCCATTGTTCTATAGAAATCAGTCAATCAAAACATTATAATCAGCTGACAGACTGCAACTGATAAACATATGAAGTACCCAAATAAAAACGACGATAAAATACAGTAAAATAATCATGCTCGCAACTGTCTTTAAAATGTTGCAGTTCGTCAGTCTAGACATAGAAAGTGAGCGTGGCATAGTATTGGCCAGAGCCGCAGTTCGTATTATTATAGTCCAATTTAGGTGTGGGGAATAAGGTTATATTTTGATTTTTCCCCCCAAACTGACTTTTCGATCCCGCCAAGGACATTTCCTACTCTTTACGTTGTTGTTACTTCTTTGTTGTTTTTTAATTTAACTTTAAGTCTTCTTTTATCAAGCCTATATTTTAAATCTACCTCCGAGAGGAACTAAGCTCCACTCAGTTTATCTCGGAATAACGACAACTCGTAATAAAGCCTTTTCGGAACATTTCACTGATTGTTTTGTTCTCTCAAATCGTGTTAATAATTGTCAAACTGATTCCGCAAAAATGACACACACAATACATACATTAGTTCCCCCTAAAAGAGCTGTAAAACAAGCATCGGTCCGCTGTACAAGGCTGCTGCACACACTCTCTCTCTAGTCTAAAAAGCTACAGCTCTTTTATACTGCCTGCCCGGCGGCCGGTCTTAATGATTTATTCCTAAACGTTGCCGTCGGTATTCTAGGCATCCTGAGACCGGCGGCTACAGTATTATACACCAAAACATTCGCATTATTCCATTGATGATACTAGTATGTGCCAAAGTTTGTTTTTAACCTTACAACATGCGAAAGTATACGGAAAGATGCGAAATATATTCCCATAGTCTCCGCTTTAAGTTTTGTGGGCAGAGTTATAATTTCCAGTTTACGTTTATGTGCAGTACAGTATCGGTATTCTATAGGCGTACGTTACTTTCGAAAACGTTGCTGCTGCTACTGGATATGTGCCTGAAATTAACTCTTATTGATTTCATTGACCGAAACTAATGAAACGTTTGTCCCTATTTTGCTGATGCCGTAATATACGCCACTATAGCAGAAGAAAACGTAAAAGAAAAAGAACAAAAACGAAAAATAACCTTATGCCCATGTCAGACGTGCAACAAAGTCGTTCAACTTTATCGCGCGCAACTTTGTTGCGTGATAAAGTTGCCTGTCTGACTTGAAAGTTGCAAACTTCTGATGAGTCGTGCAACTAATTTTCTGAATAAAATGTCGCATTTTCGGCGATTTCTTGCGCGACAAAGTTGCGCGATGAAGTGGGGGGGGATTTTGTCGCTGGTTTGCCACGGGCCTTACGTCGTGACGTCCGAAATCATCGTTGACTAATCTGACGTTGTGCGATCATAATGATCAGCGGCTGACAGAATTAACGAGCACGAAGACACTGCTGCAATATCTGACTCCGCATCATCCGGCCATCAGCACATTCGTCAACGCGCCAATCACGTATAGACGCACTCTAGCAATTAGGCCAGATAGACGAGCGATGCGCACTAATAATATCTTGCCATCCATCTTCCATCCGATGTCGCATATTACACGTGCGTGCGATACTGTTTAACGCCGCAAATTCGTGAAAAGTTAAATTTTCGACTCTGGGAATTTCGAAAAGAATTATGCTCACAATGTGCAAATAGACTGTAATTGATGAACTGACAGCAACAGTATACCGACTGTCGGTCTGACACTGCTTACGGAGATTGCTGATATCCCGTGAAAATCTTTGTACGTGCAATTTGTAGTATAGGTCTGAACAAAAAAGTAAAATTAAATACAGAAAAGAAAACTCTGCCTCGGACACGTAACATAAATCGCCGGCGATCAAACATTTCTAAATAATGGATGCACAGCAACAGCCACAGCTTGAGCTTCGACCACCTGAAGCGTTTTCGCTATTTCAGCCATGGCGGTGTCAGCTAAAACATTGCTTACCAGAATGTTGTTTTTGATCTAACGTAAAGACAGGACACTTTTGGAGAAATAGTTCTCCAAGGTCACCTCAGCCTTCCATCACTTCGGGGTAGGTAAATCGAGTACCGGATTGTCTGGCAGGAGTTATGAAATGTTTACACGATGAAGCAAACATGAAGCAAACTTAGAGCACTCGTCGTCGTCGACTCGTCGTGCACATGTATATTCAACAATACATTTGCGTTATGTTTGCTTCATGTTTGCTTCATCGTGTAAAACACCCTTTTAGTTAAAAAAACTTAAAAACGAAACGCGTTTACCTGTGTCTGGTGGCAGTCAACGCTCCATAGCTCTGCGATGGGTTTCCTATAAAGCGCTATACAGTACCTTCAACCTTCAGCAAAAAATGTGTAGAAAACCTATAAGCCTAGCGTTAAATCAGAAGTCAAATAGACAAGCACGTCGTAAATTTTCGACATGTAAACCAACGTTTGTTTTATCGGACGAATACACAGCGTAACAAGTTAGTTTAGGCTATATACATGAGCAATTGCCTCAAAAATTTTACCCTGTCCAAAAAGTTTTTGTCGAACAAAGTTTAATTAATTATGATTGATACGCATTGGCGTTCAACTTGTTCATACTATCTCATCTTAGGAAAAGTTTTTCATTTTGTTGAAAACGCTTTTTTCTACAAATACAAAATTTTGGGCAAAAATTCGCCATTTTGGAAAAATCTAGGTGAAAATTTGATCACCCATAATCTCTTCTGTCGACAGTTTACAGTGTTGTTTGTCGAAAAGTTGCAACTTTCTAGCCCTCTTAGTTTTTTAATCCACGACACAGAAGTCGAGTTAACTCTGAAAAACAGCGCCCGAGGACGAAACATTAACAGATATCTCGGCAGACATCGCCTTATCTCGATGGAGACACGGAAACTACGACTGATGCGAGTTGCTAAGTATGCTTCACTAAAGGATGCCGAAGTACACTCGGTCCATTAACAGCTAGTGCTTCAGCATGGTCTCATGCTTCTACAGGGTGCACCAAAAGTAAACCCAAAAGTTGTTTGCTATTTTCTGAGCAACCGCTCTAAATTTTAACGCAAAATTTTACAAACTTATTACATGCAAACATTAAAAGGCCAAGCGACATTTGATATTTTTTATTGTTGCAAAGTTATGATTTTTAGTGAGACACATCGCGATTTTGCACATTAAAAAACTTAGTACTGTAATCAATAACGCCTATTGAAAACAACTGGGTTAATTCCGTTGCTAGTAAATCAAAGTGACGAAAATTTTATAAACAATATCTGTAAAGCCTTGTGTTTAAAAATTTATTATTGCATTTGTTAACAATCCGTCATTGAACTCAAACGGGCACTGCAAATGATCTAGGACAACTTGCAATGAACATGGCTGTTTAAACTTTACAAAAAGATTAAATGCACGTGTGAGGGCTAGTGATAAGCACTCTGAATACTGACAGTAATTGGCAAAATGTTTATTATGTTGTTCAAATGACAAGGTTTTTTTCTGCAACTTAAACACGGTGCGCCTTAATTGCGTTCTGCATGCATTCTGCTGCACGTGAACGTGAAAAATGACGATGTGGTTGCAGAAAAATCTAGTAATACTGTCATAGTTACAGATAACAAAATGCTTTTTGACAGCTTTTTGTAATTATGAATACGTCGTAAACGTGTAAAATTGTGCTTCAAAATTTTCATAGATTGTTAAGAAAATAGCCAAAACATTTAGGGAATAACTTTTTTTTCGCGCATTCTGTACGCGTATATACACTGACACAGATGCCAACCGATACCGGTTTACTATACTGACACACTATTAATATACGAAATAGCGGTCTCCGCTGCATGCGATTCCGCTTATATCTACACATTTCTCCGCAGCGTGGTCTGTCTTTCTGTCGTCTGACATATTCGTGTCCCCTGCTTAAACGGTTCGACGAATTTAGGTGTCATTTGGCAGGTACACGTGTGGGGTAGAATGCCACATCGTCCCAGACGGTTCAAATCCCAGCTAAGACATGCAGTTGGAAATTACAGCCTATGCTGTCATCTGGCAAATATAAACGAGCGATTTCGCCTCTTGCCAAATCGCCTTGTTTTGTCACAAAGATAGCGTTGTTATTTCTCACCCACAAGAACATCGAAAAATGCATTTATTTTCTAGGCATTCATTCGCTAGCGGACGGAACTTGGATTTACATCCTAACGCAGTAGGCCTACTTGTAGACGACAACTAGATGGCGCTGATTGCAAAAAGCACAATTCAAACACGACTCGCTATTTCCGATTTGTCACGTAATCGTCAAATAATCTAAATACGTTGGAACGATCAGGTGTCGTGAAGTGAAAACAGTGAAAACATTCCGTCGGTTGTGTCGGTTGTATGTACGTATATTTGAGTGCGCTGTCACGGCTGGTTTTCTGCCAGATGCGACTCTGGTAATGCGCCCAACAGTGATCTACCTAATCACGACTGTGCCAGCAGCTTGCGATCCGGATTTAGATCAATGGCCGCGCTGCAAAACACAGTACTGGAGTAGGCTTAATAGTGTGTCCGTTGGCTGTAAATAAATCGGACTATGATTAATCGCAGAAGACCATGCGCATGCCAAGCCACCGCAGCAGCAGTACCGCAGCAGCAGCTGCAGCTGATAGTAGTGGACTACTTTGGCCGAGTAAAATACTAATTGCTACGCCGACTGCTGGACGCGGTTTACCGTTCATGTTGTCACGTACAAAATCGTGACGGCAAGAATTTGATGCGCATGCCTTGTGCGTTGAAAATGTTTCTTGAGTACTTCACCTTGGCCTAAAATCTCTGCCAGCAAAAAGTAAGGACGAGAGAGGCGATTTTTAAAATAAATATTTATCATGAAATAGATAGCAACTCATAAAACAAATTAACACACTGAATAATACCCATGAAAACTAAAGTAAAGATACTGCAACATAGCAGACTAAAGGCAAACATTTTTACTGTTAATGTTTGAAAACTAAAGTAAAAAAAATATTTTGAGAATCAGATAAAAATTTTAGGGACGCAGATTTTTAGTGACGGACGGCAACCAGAAACGCAGGAATTTTTTAGGCCCTACTATACAATATCAATTACAAAATAATTTTTATGGAACAAGTCAGCTGGACTATCAACGACGTAAAGTGAGATGATTTGAATAAAATTTCGTTCAACATTGGTCAGACAAAGTTTTGTATAACACCGAAAACTTTGTCTGACAATGACTTAGTAAGATTGCATCAAAGAAAATTTTTTTTAAAAATGTTATCGGCCTGTCCCGTCAAAATGAAAAAAAATGAGAAAAACATCACCCTGAAAATTGAAATTAACCTCTGATCACCATGCAAAAAATGGCCATTAAAACGGCGCATGTGTGAACTCTCGCGGCTGTTACAGCTAGAGCAAAACCACACCGATCAGACTGCTGTAAAAACTCACAAGTTGATCTGCGGGTAGATCTCGGACAACAGGTTGTAGGTTTGCAGGGGAAGCCAGCAGAACGCAAACAGCGCCACCACGATTATCAGCATCTTTATCACCTGCGTCAGCACACACACAACGCGCTGCAGTTATTTACTGTAATCTTTTGCTAACAATATTAAGTCGCGTATTACGACAAGTGTTTGCGTTGTGCTAACGTGTGCTGGAAGGTGAAAACTAAAAAAATATAAACTTTAAAAACTAAAAAAATAAACCGACGGTCAACAGAAGATAAACTCGCAGAAAACATTTTATGCGGGCCGTAAATACAAAACGACAGATTAACGTAAATATTTTATTTTAAGGCCGAAAATCAAAAGCAATTTTTGTTCATATTTATTTAAACTGTAGCCGTTATACAGAGATTGGTCGACTGCTGGTGCAATTATTTCCGCCACATAGATAGGCCTAGTTGTGGTCCGAAGCGTCGGTCCGTCCGTCCGTCTAGCAGGTCATGCCAGTGTGAGTTTGTAATTTGTGGATCAATTGATGCATCTCTGATCGATTGGACAATACACCGGCGCGTTGATGGCTAATATATATCAGTCAGGCCGCTTCTATACTCGATACTACAGGCTGAGTACGTGACGGACGGTCTCGCTAGGCCTACTGAGCGCTTCATTTGATGACGTGATTAGGTCCGTGTTTCATTTCTTTCGTTTTGTTATGGATTTGTTGTACAGCAGGCTCTATATAATGCATAACACTAAAACTTTCTGCTCCAGCTTTCTTACTCAATCCAAGCGTAGTTTAAAATTTTCTTTTCCGTCAGACATTTAGCCGCGTAGCACCACTGTAACTGTTCATCCAGCGTCACTGAAGTCAGTCGACATACTGGCGCTATACATTATGATTAATATTTTTTACGCCCGATAGTAAAGATGCCGAAGATTATTATTACAATTTTGTTAATTACAATTAACAACAAATCGATAGAAGTGGAGTTCATGTGACAGGAATGGCGCGTGACGTCACTTACATCGACATTTTGGCCCCACGTTAATTTCGGCAGATAAGCTGCGAAAAAAGCGTTTTTATTTAACGAACGACCCTGTAAACTGGGTACGATCTGTCGTCTGAAGTCTGTAACGCATCTATTGTACTTTGTACAATTATACTTTGTAACCGTACTTTGTAGGGGTCGGCGATGGTGGCGTTAGATAAGGTAATAACGAGTTCCTATAGGCTGTCATAGTAACCGTATCTCCATTTGCAGCGGTTTGGCGGCAATTTTAAATGCAAAGTTGTTGCCTGCCCCGAATAACAGTACAATATACTAGCGTTTATTGTAGCGTTTAATACTGCAGTGTCAGCATAGCGTGTATGTGACTGTAGTTACTTTGGGAAATTGTTTTCTTTCGCTACCGAAAGGCCTTCGGACATATAGGCAGTACGGTCGGCCTACCCTAACAACAACAAGTATGAAATAGTGAATAATATTGACATTTTTTATAATGAACAATTTGCTAAGATTGCTTTTATGTCATCATAATGCTGCTTTAAAAAGATATATAATTTTAATTGTCAATTTTTTAATAAGTTGATCTAAATATCGTGTTAAAAATAATGTCTAGCTCAAGTCATTTTTCAAGTATTTCGTTTATACTTACTGCATGCATATTAATTCTATGACATTGTATGTGTATAGTAGCTTAGTACTCTGTACTGTATTTAACTACACTAAACTACATTACACTAAGCTAGCCTACATATACTCGTAACATAGCATACGAGTGGACCCAATATAAATATTATAGTCGTAAAATTGATTAGTATTATTTGATTGTTGACCGTTTAATATTGATCGATCGTTCGTCAATCTAATTTGCTCATAAATGATTCATTATCGCTTTCATGATTGATTTCATATCATAAATCCTACATCCAATGATAGTCGACGTGTCCCGGACAACGGCAATAATTCATCATGGTGCGTAATTCTAGGACGCGTTTGTTGGTTCACCTTTCTCTTGTTGCGGTTGCGCAATTTTACGTAGCAGCACAACGGTCGCCAAAGTAAAGGAACTGATAAATGGAAGCGCTGGATTTACAGGACCTGAAAATGACGGACGACAAAAAATCAATAGTTGGATACTGCAGGAAGGTGAAAATGATTGACCAAATCGTAAGGCTGGAAAATGCAGGACCATGTAAATGACGGACCTCAAAAGTTGCAAACACATTTAAACATCTATATAGATCTTAATGTCTCTTTCTGTCTTTGTGTTGTTGCGGTTGCGCAGCTGGTCTCGTGTGTCCATAGCGGTGCCGGGCGCTTCGTTCAGATAGATGCGATGAATGACTCGCGAGTAGGCGTAGCAGATGACGCCAAGTGGCAGCAGGTACTGCACACCGACCAGGAACAGTCTGTAGACGTGGCCTAGCTCGTAGCCCGCGATCTCAGGGAACGTCGGGTAGCAAAACGGCTTCGTGCGCTGTGGCTGGTCCGTGGTCGTGACGTCATCGCTGTCGTCGTCGGGGACGTAGATGAGCCGGAACGCGACGACTGATGGTACACTGGCAGCGATACCGACCACCCAGACCACCGCCATGACGACCTGCGCCAGTCGCCGGTTGAAGCGCGCATGTAGCGGCCTCATCACGGCGAAGTAGCGGTCGATGGCGATCACGACCAGGGCTCCGATGCTGACGTTGACCGAGACGTCACGGACGAACGGTGCGATGGGACAGAGAGGTTCCGGCAGGTCCCAGCGCTGCAGTAGCGCCGCCCAGCGCCTCGCAGTGCTAGCTGTCTCTATCTGTCACTGACCTGGTTGGCTGGAGTAGCGCCGCCTGGAACTGGAACGGAATGCTGAAAACACCGACAACGACGTCAGCGCCGCTCAGGTTTGCGATGAAGAAGTTTGTCACGGTCTGCATGCTGCGATTAGTTGCGACAACGGCTATGACGAGCACATTGCCGAGTACAGCGGCGACCGACAGCGAGCCGTAGAGCACACTGAGCAGTGCGACGACCCCCGGCGTAGCACGGTACAACACGTCATCGTCATCAACGTCAGTGCTTGCACGCGACATCAGTTGCGTCAACAGTTCACCCACCAGTTTCAAGTTCCAGTGCGGGGCAGGGCAGTCAGTGCCGCCACTACAGTTCACCCACGCCGGCAGCAGCCTGATCCGTCGTGTTGACAACATCACCGGCACTACACGACAGTGTGACGTCAGCGCACGAAGAGTTTGCCACCGCCATCCTGTGCCAGCAACTATCGATTAACTTAACTACTAACACACTAACCAAAACCCAGCAGTGTCGTTGGTTAAAAAAGTAGTCGGAGCAGGAAATTGTAATTTTCCGACAGACACTACAAATTTCCGACAGAAGAGATGATTGGTGCTCAAATTTTCCATTTTGCTTCTTAATTTTCCCAAAATTAGAGTTTTCAGCCCTAACTTTTGCATTTTGGACAAACATTTTTTGACAGCAAGAAGATTTTTTGTCAATTTTCCGACAGCCCAAAATGTAGGGGCAGCTGCTTCCTGCACCCTCGGCCACGACGCCACTGCTAAGACCTGCCTTTGCGAAGGGAGATTCATCTAAACTGTAACCGTGAAAGTGAGATAAAATAATTCGAATAGCCGAAATTAAGTAATAAGTACAAGAAATTTGAGCTAAGGCTCACGAGACACGCAAAAGCCTATAGCAGTTCCTGTTCGCAAACTGTCAGTCTATCTCTAACTGTTTTCACGGAAGACTGGCCAACAACGGTAAAATAACGACTTTTACGGGGGTACCACTCATTGATGCCCTCCTGCGCAGGTTTCCTTAAACCTAGAAAATCGAGACTTAAGACTGTCGAAATCTACGTTTAATGCTGAAAATTTCATATGCAGCTTCTCCATGTCCATTTCGACTGGTTTCAGCGCAATTCGCTCTTGAAAAGTGTCTCGCAGCCCAAAATCGCCAAAAAATTCATAAAACCCCCTATTTTAACGTTCAAGGTCATCCAAGGTCATTGAATTCAATAGCAATCGAGAGCCAGTGTACGACTTTCTATTATTAATAGTAAACTAGGCCCTACCTCGCACCGTTATTGAGATACAGCGATTTATTAGCCCAAAATCGCAAATTTTTCCCACCCCCTCTCATTTAGCGCCCTCGATCAAAGTGACCCCCTTCAAATTTGTGGAAAAGATTTACGGCTCCTGAAACTATAGAGTCTTCCAGGCAGCCGACGGTGAAAATTTGGTAATCCTAGCTAGTTTTTGACCCGTGTGACGGACGGACTGACAGACGGACGGACAGAATTGCGATGGCTAAGACGCGCTAAAAGCAGTAGCTGTTTTCGCGCGTAAAATAAGTAACGCAACAAGAAATAGTGATTTTTATTGTAAAAAAACGTCTAAACTAACACCGGAAAGATGACTGTCGGCGATGTTGCCGCATATCGCTCTTATATCACTGCGCTCCATCGTGTCATCAGCTTTTTGTACGGTTTTCTTGCCTGTCGTGTGATGGACCCCCGCCGTCCTGCATGCCGTTTTAAACCGCTAAAATAAAGATCAGTGACCCGCGAGTCACGCGTTAATACGCCGTTAGTGAAGCCACAGAGACAGTCAATTGAGTGTCTCTGATAAAGCCACTAGCTCTTTGACCACGTGACTCCATCACCTGCGCTTGCTAAACAATTAAAGCTGTCCAAATTCTCCAAATATTCCAGCTAAAGCAATATCTATTTACCTGTAAGAAATGAGAGATTCAAGCAAGCAGCGATGTCGAGAGAATAGAGTACGATAACAACTTGACGATCAATTCTACTGCGGTCTGTCAGTCAGTCGGTCACTGTTGATGACCAATTTCATTCACGCCAAGCAGCTGCTGCAGTTATACAGCTGCAGCTGCTGCAGCGGAGCGTACGCGCTCGCATGCAAAATTCTTTAGATAATCGCCAGTTTTAATTCCACTAGTTTTACTGCAGTAAAATCACACATAAAGCTACTATACCGTTACAGACGAATTCGTCAGCTGCTTAAATTATTGCAGTTTTATCGCATGAAATTTGAAGTAATTTGTACGTGATTAATTTGCAGAAATATGTGTAAGCTAACAACGAACAGATTAACAAATTCTTTAATTCGCTTGTTTTATGCTGTTGTCGTGTTACGTACGCTTACAGCAGAACACCTGCAGCTTTTAGTATTTAAGTTAAAGTCAAAAGTATAATACGGTAATAGCAAGTTTATTGTATCCTTTCGCGAATAAAATGCGAGCTTAATTATTCATGAAGAAAACCTGTTGCGATAGTCTTCGTATAGATTTCGCAAACACTGTTAGTTCTATACTTATCCGACTCTACTCGTATACTTCACTCACACCCCAGTCATATCGTAAGCTACGTGTGGCAATGACTTAGGCCTACGTGAAATCGATCCACAAATTTATGCTAAACTGGCGATAGACTGCAGGGCGAGCTTGTTCTTTATTCTGCCGCAATTTTATTGCTCCTTCTCGTGATCTTTATCATTTCGTCGTCTGTGCAATGCCGGCAGTAAGACAAAAGACTAAGCCGCTGTTTTGTTTATGGACATTACCTTAGACAGAATACTGCTACAACAGTGGCATACAATACAGAACAAATGCAATGTTACGTGGCATATAATACGACTAACAATCAAAGAACTGATAGCACGGAAATATTCATGTCACACTTTCACTATTTAAAATAAGCTTACAATACTTTTCATTTATAATAAAGCTGTCAAATTAACGCGTTAATGCGTTAATTAACGCGTGTTAAAAAATTACAGCAAATACGTAAATTTACTAAAGTCTGCAGAAGTTATAATATTTGGTTAACTGCAGTTATTTGACAGTGGGATAAATTCAAATAATTAAAATGTTGTTGCCTTTTCATCACTACAGTAAATAATAATAATACTCAGATGACAGGGTGCGATTTGGTCCTTCATTTTTTAAGTACATGTATTGCAATTTCCAGTAAATGTTTTTTTCGTGGTCCGTCATTTTCAGGTCTTGCAAATTCAGCGCCCTCAGCATTATTAATGATGCGTTATTAACGCGTTAACGCACGCCTTAAAAAATTAACGCAATGCGTTAACGTGCTAAAAAATAACGCTTCGACAGCTGTAATTTATGAGTATATACAAAACGTTTGTAGTACTGCTTGTCAAGTGACAAAGTGACTCAATTACTCGTATTTATTGCCAATAGCCTAGCCTATATTACTGTCAGTACACAGTAAGGCTGCAGAACTGAACTTGAACGAAACGAAATGAAATAAACGTCTGAAGTAAAATGAACTTTGTTTCATTGGGGTGCAGCTCTGTCGCTTTGTGCGCTTCTTAACAACAGTAAGCAGAAAAGGACAGTTTTAAATGTAGCCTATTTATCTCGCACAACTATGCCTAAACTATTACAGACGACATAGTCTTTCTTTTCGTATAAATCGTGACAGAACTCAAAAGTATAAAATATCCTTAAAACAATGCCTAGAAAGAGTAAGTTGATAGCTAAAGTTGTAAACTACAGAGTGTGCAAGTAATGAGAAATAGGCCTATGTTATAGGCATCCTGGCATCCAACACCGCTACGAACTATTAATAAACTAAACTTAGCTCCTCGATACACATCATAAACACATGGGCCTATTAAATAAGATAGACAAAAAATGCCCTGACGTATAGCACAATTTTAACTTTGAAAAAACTACCAAAACACGATTCCATCTTCCACCGCAGGAGTAAAGTCGTGCTGCACCAGTTCCAAAATAAGCTTAAGCTACATCAACAAAATGGTCAGAATGGCAAAGGCAATGGCAAACCTGAAGGCCTTGGACAAGATTTGGAAAAGTAAGGCGATCACTCTGGAAACAAAGCTCAGCATCCTGAAGACATGTGTCTTCAGTACAATGCT
>Ga0056128_1002648_pt1 | contig 21386 bp, 10 predicted proteins | sample WorMetLIZISLAND2_FD_71113 | JGI IMG/M metagenome (GOLD analysis project Ga0056128, IMG submission 71113) | Marine gutless worms symbiont microbial communities from Max Planck institute for Marine Microbiology, Germany - Olavius geniculatus... ... | reverse complement strand
TCTGATGGACATTATATTACATCTTTAAGTCTTAGTTAAGTTTTAGTTAAGTTGTATTATTTCTTTGCTGTTCATTTCTTGTCTACCGTATTACGGTGAATAAAGATGTGTGTGTATAAAATACAAGGCCTATATGCGGTTGGTGTATACATGCAGGTGCTGATCGTCCAATTCGGCAGTCTTGCGTTCTCCACGGCTCCGCTGACCATCGATCAGTGGCTCTGGTGTGTTCTCTTTGGTGTCGGAGATCTCATCTGGGGTCAGGTAAGCTGCGACGCCACCACAACTAATCCGAGCTAAGCTCACGTGACGCGCGACGGCATCGGTGGGGATCAGTACGATCAGCGTGACACTTTGCCAAATGACGGGAGATAGGCGAAGATTTAAAACTTAGGTCCAAAAATTGGGGTGACCCTAAAAAATTGAAGGCAGCAAACAACTAATCTAAGCTAAGTTCACGTGATGCATTGCAGCTCCAACCTGGGGGATCAGTAAAAGCTGCGACGCCACCACCGCATAACAATTGATTTGAGCTGAGCTCACGTGACGCGCGGTGACAGCATCGGTGCTCCCACCTGGGGGATCAGTAGCCTATAAGCTGCGACGCCGCGTAAAAATGATCGCCGCTCTACACAGCTGCGACCGATCCGATCATGCGCAATGTTATTTCAGTTCGGAAAATAAAAACTGCGCTAAAAGATTATGGGTTGTCTGTTTCTGGCTCTTACTGGTGAGTGACCCATCTCAGAGCTGCTACGGAGCGTTACCTGCCATATGGGATCACATAGGGTTACTTGCCATCCGACACAAGTAAACGCGCCATGCCTTAACCACAGCCAGATAGTCCGGTACTCGATTTACCTACCCCGGAGGGATGGAAGGCTGAGTTGACCTAGGTGGCTGGTTACATACCGAGATGGTTTATCTGTCCGCAGACGGGTACTATACACTTGATAGCGCCTCGACCGGGAGTGAAACCCACCGACTTTTGATCTCAAGTCCAGCGTCATAGCCGTTACGCCACCCACCGTCCCACGGTAAAAATAAGTCTGACTTTTGAAATCCGGAAATGTAATTTCTATTACAATTTCCATTTCAGTTTTGTTTCTGCTATATCTTTTGTTGGTGAAAATTATTATTTTTTGTACTTGTTTTAATTATTATTTTCGTTCCCGATAATATCACGTACTATGTCGAAGCTGACGAAGCGTGCCTGCGTGTTACAGTGGCTGCCTATAAGATTGCAATTCAATCTCAGTTTGATCGAATGGCAGAAAGACTACAGCTGATGCAGTAGGCTACTGTAATAACAATATAGGCTATAATACTATACGATGGTGTGGCTTGGCGGTGTAACGGTAGCGGGCCGGACTGGTGACCGGAAGGTCCCTGGTTCGACTCCCGTCCAGAAGTGCACTGCCAGGTAACGACTCTGGGCAAGTTGTTCACACACATGTGCCTCTGTCACCAAGCAGCATAATTTGGTACCGGTCAAGGGCCAGTGACACTTTCTGGCTGGAAATGTAACCGTGGGCCTGGTGGAAAATAATGACAGCCCACTACCGGGTTTATGACTACGTCACCTGTGGGCTGACTGCCTAGCGAACCGGGATCAGATTCAGCCTCTATGCTCGTTATTGAGTATGGGATACTTTTACCTTTTACCCTTCTTACAATACGATACAACGCACGAGAGCGTGGGGGACATTTAACACGAGTTTCGAAACTGACGAGTGAATAGCTTGCACGAAATTTTGTTCCGGGGTACAAGAGATTTTTTTGTGCCACGTTGAAGACATTTAAGCGTTCTTTTAGTCCATACGCCGCAGCTAAAACGAGTATTGCACACCGTTTATATTCACTCTTGATGCACATTTGAAAAATATAATCTATTTTTCTGAAAGATGAATATATTGCCAGCTTGCTTAGCCGGACACGAATTTTACGTTTCCAGTGGAATGATCCGTTTATTTTTTTCTTTACGGTTGGTACACATAAGCGGACTACGCATGTGTACCGCATTGTCCGATGAATGTTTGTGGATTAAAGTTAAAGACATTTTGGACAATCTTTACATTGTTACCTTAGAATATTAATAATCTACATATTTATTATAAAATCGTACATAAGTGAGCCTACAGTTAAAAACACGAAAACACTAAAAAGAAAAAAAAACCCGTTACTCTATTCAGTACAGAGTAGGCTAAGAGGGCTACAAATGCTGCAGATGAGTGTTAATAATTTGTTCGCGACGTTATGGCGACATGGAAATGTGCTTTGATTTAGGTCTAAAAATTGCTGTACTTCCGGTTTCCATTTGTTGCTAAAAATTTGTGTGTTTTTTAAAATTTTAATTTTTTGAAGTTTTACAGGAAAAACCGTTTACATCTGGTCTCTGATGCGCTACGGTATCTTTACTTTAGTTTTTGTGGGTAGACCTACAGTACATGAAATGTCATGATATAAAAATATAAAAAAAATTAAATAAAAAATCTTCTCTCCCGTCCCTGCATTTTCGCCGGCTGAAACCAAAAACACATAGGCCTAAATTTTATATGCCTAATATCCCGTTTACACGAAGAAGCTTGCTCGTAGAGCCAGCACTTAGTGTAAGCTTCTTCGTGTAAACGGGGTATAAATGATGTGTGGTGGTGATGACGCGGGTTTCATGACAGATCATAACGTCGTTGCCATGGTTACCGCCGGTGGGCGTGGCACCTGAGAACGGAGACACCCAGTCAACAACCTACCCTGACAGCAGGCGAGAATCGCAGGAAAACAACAACACAAGGGTCATGTGGATGCGTGGAGCAGCTCGCATACAGAAACAGGTAGCAGCTTTTCTTATTTACTTACTTATTTATATGGTGAGAATCTTCTTATGACCGTCGTTCCACACTGTGTCTCAGAAAGACAGTCGAACCTTGTAATCGACAACCTGCTGAGGGGGCACAGATGGATTTTATTAACGTTTTTTTCATTTATCTCAACGCTATTACGTTTCATCTTTTCCCCAGAAGCAGACGTTAAGTGAGGTGAAAAATTAAACGGTTATTCATTAGCTAGTTGTGTCAAAAATATTTGTGCCAAAAATCATCAAAATCTGACAATCTTTCTACAAATTACAATCGAAAATGTCACGGATGTTTTTGAGACATAGTGTTTTTTGCTTGTTTATCCGACACAAATTACAAACTACACTGTGTCCCAAAAAAACATCCCCGACATTTTTCGACAGTAACTTGAAAACCAATTATCAGATTTTAATAATTTTTGGCACAAATATTCCTGACACTACTTGCCAACTCAGTTTTCTATTTTACCCAATGTATGCTTCTGCACTACCTAGGGAAAGCAGATCAAGTGAAATATGTGTTGAAATAACAGAAAAACGTGAAAAAAACATCCCCGACGTTATCGACCGTAACTTGAAGAAAGATCAGCAGATTTTAATAATTTATGGCAGAAATATTTCTGACACAACTGGCTACTTTAGTTCTTATGGGCAGACCTACAGTTATGTCAGAAATATTTCTGCCATAAATTATTAAAATCTGCTGATCTTTCTTCAAGTTACGGTCGATGATGTCGGGATGTTTAGTTTTCACCTCACCCAACGTCCGCTTTTGCACTACCTGGGGAAAGCAGACCAAGCATAATACGTGTTGAAATGAATGGAAAAACGTCGACAAATTGCACCTATCCCAATCTGTGGGCCTCACCAGCCGGCCTATTACAAGGTTTGACTGTCATGCAGCAGTGTGTCTACCAGATGAAGTTTAGGAATGTTTGTGAAGTCCAGAAGTGACTGTTACAGCCTGGATTGGTCTGGAGCAGAACATTATCGATACTGCTGTCAATGAATGGAGAAATCGTCTCCTTGCATGTGTGCACATAGTGGGCCAACACTTCAAGCAATTTTACTGCAGGCAGTTGAAAAATGGACAACTGGATGAATTGTCAGCCACAGTGTCAGAAATGTAAACAAAATATATTTTTACGCGTAATGTTAATTGAGCAGTCATATCGCATTGGATAAAAAAAGTGATATTTCGCTGCTTGTGCTTTCCTCAGGTAGTGCAGAAACAAACGTTGGGTGAGGTGAGAAACTGAATAGTCATTTGATGGCAAGTTGTGCCAAAAATATTCGTGCCAAAAATTATCGAAATCTGATAATTTGTTTTCAAGTTACAGTCGAAAATGTCGGGGATGTTTTTTTGGGACACAGTGTAATTTAGTGTAGAGGGGACCGCGGCAAAACAACAAAAGCTGTTGGTAGTCCCTTCCGACGTACGATCGTTTCAGAGATAAGTGTCGGTAAACAAATTAACCCTTGGTTTATGCTAAAACGTAAAGGCGACGTAGCTGAACTGTACTGACACGGTTTAGTTTTTTTAGCGTTTGACCAATTCGCAAGCAAGACGAGCTCATTGGTCATTGGTTGACATAGGCCACCGACGCAGTTAGACGGTGCCTGCTGTAATGCATTACTGCTTGCACATTAGACAGTTCGTCATAAACTGAACCACATCAGTTCAGTTCAGTTACGTCTCTCTATACTACGCGCCTTAATGCTTATGCATTTGGCGCGGTGTTGTTTAGCTGACAGCAGCGGAGGCGTTTCGCGCTGGTTCAATGATGATCAGCCCTCGTCTGAACGCATCGCACGCTTCTCTGCGCTCGGCCAACGAAAGACTGCGCCGCATGGCAACGAGGCAACAATGAGAGAACGATGGTAAGAACGAGATTAGGAGAGATTGCGTGGCGTGACAAGGAAATAACGACGACAGCCATGATGACAACCGAACAAAAACCAGAGAACGAGAGACTGCGCCGTATGTCGATGGTTCCTACGCGTCAGCCGAGCATCGTGCCGGGCGCCGAGGAGACGATCATCGAAAACGGCAGCATGGAACGGCTACAAGTCACCTCACTGTCGGCCAACCGTGCCGTCGGACCTCCCAACGGACGACAACCGACCCCTGTGGTCCCACTGTCTAACGGTGTCAGTCGCTAGGTGGTCATCGAATCTTGATTCTAACCTGTTTCTGACCTATCGGCGGCGAACTGTTTGGAATCCGGTCGGATAGATCTGTCACGAGCAGGTTTTGAGCGAGGTATGTACCTAGAAGTTCGCCAGATCCAAACTCCAGCTACTTCGACTTGTTGAAGTTATTGATGAAGTTATCGATCGATGAAGTTAATGTCTGCCGGCTCTCACGGACATCAACAGTGGCTTCGTGGGAGGGGAGGGGCAGGGGAGCAATTCTCATTCCCCTAAATTTCAGTTTATCGGCAATTGTTTTTTTGTCTCGTCGGCAAATTTTTGTGTTTGGAAAATACAAGGCTTGGAGCTGAAAATGCCCCACTTTGCGGAATTTATGGACAATTGAAATTTTAAGTGTCTGTAATCTCGTTTGTCAGAAATTTGCAACTGACTCAGTCTCAGAAAACTAACTTTTTGCCCCCTCTCTCCCCTAGGCCATACCTTTTTAGCCCACGCCGCCGCTGGTTAATAGAAGTCACGAGAATTGTTATGTATTTGCGGCGAGTTGTACACGGTACAGCAAGCTGGACACGACAAGTCGAACTATTGTGGAATTGACGCAGAAGACCCCTGCAGATTCCACTTAGTCTGGTCGAAGTTCAGAAGCTTGAAGCAGGAAAAAGTCAAAAGGACTTGCCAGATGTAGGCCTACATATTGCGTCCATCTGCATCAGGGGCGTCATTTAAGGGCAGGGGGCTGGACCCCTCAAGAATTTACGATTTTAGTTTTTTCCTATAAATCGTACCTTTGAAAAGGGTGTTACTGCTACCAAAACAATACTTTACGCAGACTTAGACCCCCAAGAATCACTGAGACCTCCCCCAACGATTTACTGAAATGACGCCACTGATCTACATGAACAATTTAAACCAATATTGTACTTATAATACTGACATGGTGTTGCATATACTGACTGTTGATGAATTATGCGACTATTTGTTACCATAATTATTGTAAATCCTGCAGTTATTCCACGCAGGTTGTCTTAGATACGGTCTATAGTAGGCCCTACCTTTGGGGCCAGAAGTACGTAATTCTCAACGGCATTTTTCTTGCGGTTAAAATATTTAACTTGTCGCATTTTTTACGCTTCATAAAGCAACAACACTAACAGCGGACGTAAATAAATCATAAGCATACGTACGAAAGTAGGAATAGGTTCATTTGTTGCTGTGCACAATAATGCATTGACTTAATGAACGCTATTAATTGTTTTGCAGTCATTTTGTGTGCAGACATCTGAACGGTGTTATATTGTAATACGGACGCCGAATATGTGCACTCTACTTGTGATAGAAGTGCGCAACTTAATATGTAAGCTAACTACTTAACTACATGCGTAGGCTAAACGGTGCCAAGCCAAGCAATTTTGTTCGAGGGCAAAATTAAGGCTCTTATATTGCCCTCTCGTGAGTGTGCGAAACGTTACCTTCTGAAGGTGCGTACAGAGAGACGTAACTGAACTGACCAATAAGCGAACAGCTCTTCAGTTCAGTTCAGTTACACCCCGTTTACACGATGAAGCAAACATCAAGCAAAGATGAAACAGTTAGTCTGAGCCCATGTCGTGCACGTCTGCAGTGTGTGCATATTGAATACGTTTGCATGATGTCTGTTTGATGTTTGCTTTATGATGTAAACGGGGTATCATGTCGCTCTGTGCGAGCTTTAACGTTAGCTACTTGTAACTTGCATGCCTTTGTCTTGCTTGTTTAAGATCGAAGATCGCAGTCAGCGAACTATTGACCGATTGGTCAATGCTAACCGGTTGATATTTTCCACTGTTTACCCGGTGTCCATGGTCAATGCAACGTGGGTTGGTCACGTGACGCGATTTCCTGCAGTGGCGTGTTTTAAACCGAGGGAATGAGAAACAAAAAGAAAACGAAAAAAACGTTTTATCTTAGGTTACAACTGTAAAAAAACTGTCTAGACATTGCCGGATGTAGACAAAGTGTATCGTTCCGTTGCTTTGAGAATGTTTTTGTTCGCACACATTATACGTGCATTAAACTCGGTCTACACGCATGCGCGATTTGTTCCACAATAATGTCCAAAACCAAATAGGATGAGTTGTATTTACATTTTTTATTTGAACAATAAATTTGCAGTAAGTTTACAGTATAAATAACTATGTACTTAATGGAGCTCGTCACTGCAGATTATTTACACCTTGAAATTATAAATATTGTTTCAGTGTGAATAGGGTAAAGCTATAGCCTAATTACCTCGAATTTTTTTCTAAATACTTTACAGTTTGCGTGCAATTTTGTAAGATTTCCAAATCTGTAAAGTATGTGTTTTGTTGTTTCATAAACTTTGTTTGGCACTGACATATAGGCTTATTTGTTTTCGGCTTCTTTAACTTTATTTTTTCGTTGCATTTATAAATTATGATGTTGCTAGTTCATGCCATTATCGTCGAGACTGCCGTTCAGTTGAACTGAAGTGTCGTATTTGTACGCGTTTTCGACGATATTTGATCAAAGGCTTCATTTAAAGCGCACTTGATGTCCTACGCACACACTTAGTCGGTTTGCCGTCGTGCGTTAAGGCGCGTACAAGGCGACGTAATATCCCGTTTACACGATCAAACAAACATCTCGCAAACGTCAAGCAACAATCAAGCAAATATATTCAAAATACACGTGCGCGACGTGAGTTCTAATTGCTTGACGTTTGCTTGACGTTTGCTCGATGTTTGCTTCATCGTGTAAACGGGGTATAAGTGAACTGAACTGAACTGACACGGTTTAGTTTTTGACGAACTGACCAATAGGCAAGCAGGACGAGCCTTTTGGTCATTGGTTGACGTGTACGTGAGAGCATAGTCACGTAGGCCAGCGACGCCGTTAGACGGTGCCTACTGTAATGCATTACAGTTTGCCTACTGCTCAGTTCATCAAAAACTAAACCATTTCAGTTGAGTTCAGTTACGTCGCTCCGTAGACGCCTTTAGCTGCATCGTTCTTCTTTGTCCGAAAAAACACGACTAATACGACTGGCCTATATAATGTAATTATTAATAAGCCTATCTATTACTTACTTGACTTGTACATAGAATATTAAGTATGTAAGGCGTTTCAGTATGTTGTGCTTTCATATCGCTGTTGCCGTTGTACAGAATGTTACAATAGGCTACAATGTGTACGTACGAAAGCAACACTGGGCTTTTTGTGTGCGACGCAAACTCCCGTTTTTCGTTTACTTTCCCTTCTCACTGGAGGTGAAATTGTCAAGCTTAAACAATTTTTGTGCTTCCATTTGCCGCCCGTTCAGCCCCAAACAACTTCGTTCCTTAATTTTCTATTGGATTATTCCAAATTCAGACTACAGCGGAGTTGAAGACACTAATGAATGACAAGTGCGAGTGGCGTGCCATTGCCCGAGGAGACTCGACCTGATGATGATGATTCCAAATGTAGTGCGTTTTTGGTTTGGTTTCAAAGTTTTACTGAAAGGAAACTGTTTGCATCTAGTCTGTTATGCTGCAGTATTTCTACTTCAGTTTTCATGGAGAGTGTGTGCATCTGCCTGGAAAAGCCGTCTCAGAAATGACCTATACTCTGTCGAGTGGGACGTTGAACCCTACTCACTCACTCACTCACTCGCACTCGTGGATGCTATTTACTTTGTCGCTTGTTTATGAGCTGTTGTGTAATATTACAAAAGTCATCGAATGTCATAAAAAGCGAACAAAAAAGATTTCTTGACTACACTCTTTTGCCAGAGTACGTCTGGAAGCACAGGACTTTTTAAGCCGTAGGCCTAAATGAGAACTGCGTCGAATATTGTATTCGGTTTTGGTTTATTCGGACAGAATGTTAAGCCGAATACAAAATTCGCATTCGACTATACGTAGCAGCTACTACCGTTATAGAACCTCGCGAACCACTGCGTGGTAATTAAAATTCAAATTTTTGAGACAACCGTGATGACGTTTCAAGCCCCTCACAAAACAATTACTAGCCCGCATTGTACTAGGCCCCTATTGTATTTGTTTGTGCATTTGTGCCAAGACTGTGTTTGTATTCGAAATAATTTCATCGTTCCAACAGTCGTTTCCTGCATGTATTACACGCTCGTTGTCTTGTGCTTACGAACTTTGAAATGCCCCGTCAGAAGTCTTTTCCGAATCGTAATCTCCGTTTCCTTAGCCCTCAGCCAGACACCAGCTTACACTGCGGGGTGACCATGGATACGGGGCTAGTGCATCGCGCGGCGTGCGTATTTATGTTCTTGCTTTCGCCGGTAGGCCTACTTACTGCACCTACTTATTTCGGAGGGATGGCCAGGCTGAGTTGAGTGGGTTCATTAACAGACTCACCGTTTAGACGTTGGGCGCGTCAGGACAAAAGGTAGGGGTTGCAAGTTGCAATCAAATAGCAGCGTCCGCCTTTCTTTCCCATCCAAACCCAGTGTTTGAATTGTGAAAAAACTAGCTAGGGGGTTGAACCGACCGACCGAAATCGTGATATAAGTCGTATGTATGTAGTATATAGCTGACCCTCCAATACGTAATTTGACAGTGTGCTAGAGGAGGGGGTTGAGAAAACAGTTGGGGGTTCAACCCCCCTAATCCCCACGGCAATTCAAACTCTGTCCAAACCAAATGCAGTTAGATAAGGTCTGGGAGTGCTTTGATTATCAGTGCGTATTCATGCGGCCGTCAAACTTGATTTCGTTGGAGCTAGGACAGTCTTAAGTATTTTGGCCACATAATCAAACAGTCAATTTTAGCTTCGCAGTTCGTGATAATTGATAAACGACCGCATAGATTAGGACTAGACCCGCCCGTCCGCAGGATAATTCACTAAAATTATTAGGCCATACCACAGAAATTTAGGCCTACGGACTACGTTACATTAATGGTGCTTTTTATGTTCGAGTGAATATCACTGTTCATTTATTGAAATAGGCTTAATTCATCATCGTCAGGGTTAGGCCTATATGTAATTTCAGTTGTTTACTGTTGAGAGTTAAATGATTTTAGTGAAAACAACCCCCCCTTCTGTTTTACTTACTGTTAATAGCGACAGTTACATCTCTGCATATTATTCATGCTACGCTCCAGGCCTATTGGCCTAAATGTAGATAAATCTTTTTATTAGCACATTATAATTAAATTTATAATTAAAAATGGTAAAAAAAGTAGCCTAGTTGGCAATTAATTACACGTAGGCCTACTCCTTTATTTTGAATAGTATTTAAACAAAAAACCATTAAGAATAATTTTATAATATATTTATAACGTCACTTAACAACAAGAACTGCATTCACCAGAGGAGTTATATGAATTAGGCCTAGTATAGTATCACTGAATTGGAAACAGCCCTAAAGTGCTGTAGGCCTACTGAAAATATAGAAACTCAACGACTTATTCCTCAACATCAAATGTTTACAAATGAATAGGTTTGCCATTATGCACAACTTCTAAATAACAATAATGACTTCATTAATTCATTATAACTTCAATCAATCAACTACAAATTGCTCAAATTATGTATGTTGTTATTAAGCATTCAAAGCATTCAATACCACATTGAAGTTGAAGTAAAAGTGCTAAAGCAAAACAGACTAAAGGCAGTTCTGTTTCATTGAAACTTTGAGTAAAACAAAAAAAACTACATCAACATTTCTGAGCGGTCCAATAAGCACTAACGTAATTAATTGATGGATTAAAAATCAAAAAGTATACAGATTGATGTGCAAATACAATGCCAAATAAGACATATATACCACACTAAGTGTTCACAGAAAATGTTAAAGTGTCAAGGCGACAACATACACAAGGAAGTAAAAGCGACTCGAGTTCAGTTACATTATGCTAACATTAACCACACCTTGGAATACAATCCCAGCACAGCGCACTCAATATTGTAGTAATAATGGAAGTTATTTTAAAGCGAAAGACCCCATGTTAAAGGCCCAATTTCCGCAAAATGACACACTAGGTGGAAAGAATAATGTCATGTGCATGTATTTTTTCCATTTCCTGGTATACCGTGCAACTGTAAATGTAGCACAGCTAAAAAACTAAGTTTAACAATGTTTCTAGCCGTACGTACATAACGGTCAAGCTATTGGCATAATTGTCGTCCATCTGTCTGTAACAGATGTACCCGGCTAACAGGTAGGTCGTAGGTGAAATCTTTTTACACGAATAATTAGCCACGTGTCTTAAACTCGGGCATGCAAAGTATCCGCCATCTAATGCAAAGGGAACATTTTCAAATTCGAGACTGAATGGACAGGGAATAAGAAAAATGTGCATTTTTCAACGGAAAACCGGCCATATCTCGGAAACGATGAGAAATTAGGCCCAGGCTGCTTATGATCACTAACAGGAAGCGGCATATGCTCTTTCGGATGAAATGAAAATCATCGACCTTGGATGACCTTGAAGGTCACTGACAACCAGTATGGTCGGCTATCCTAGCGACAGCTGGGCTTCTTGTTTATGTTTCAAAGATACACTAGCATCATATACATGGTTTTGCAGTATAAGCTGGTGTCTGAATACGAGCTAAGGAAACGGAGATCAGCGCTGTCTTGTGGACAATAGGTCTATGACTTGGAAGGACTTAACTTTTACGTTTTCACTGAGAGTGAAGCAAACCAAATGACAAGCGACAAAGAAAATTAATCCAGAGAAAATTACACAAACAAACAAAGTAACCTCAAAACGCCTACAGTTTCAAGGTTCACAGGTTTCAAAAAATGCACTTCAAAAGCCAAAAAAACCTCACAGCCCTGCTGCAAACTGTATAGTTAGTTATATTTATGGCGATCGGAGGTAGATAGCGTCTCTTCCACTGAGTGGAGTCTGTTGGCATGCATAGCATCTTCAAGAAAGCGACAAGCAAAGTGAGCCTGCAGAAAGTCGGCGACCTTGGACCAGAAGTGGCCACTGAGGACAGCAAACGGCACTGGAAGCTGATGGACCAAAGGCCAGTCTGCAAGCTTCAATGTGACGAACCCAATACAGCAGAGCACAGCCTTGACGAACGCTGGTCTTAACTGCCTCCGCCGATGAAGTTCCGACATGGTAGCGGAAGATGACGAGCCTCGATGGCAAACCCGCCAGGCCTGGGCAACCACGCCGAAGATGTGTGCTGCCAACGCCAGCTCAAAACCACGTCGAAACACCAGCGCCAGTCCGTACGAAGTCACCGACAACATCACGATTAACTCAACTCGACTGAAGTCAAGTCCATCATCCGACTGACCACCGCCGATACGTCCTCCAATCTCGTAGCAAGCAACTCCGACCCAGGCAAAAATGGGCAAAGTGAACCACTGGTCCAGAATTCCAGCCGCACGCCAGTGGGAAAGAATACGGACCAATTGGACCGGTCCATACAGGACCAGCATCCAAGCCAAGACATACATCAGGTATGCTTCATCGGCACGCATCATCCACGCGGCATTATTACGAACATGAAGTATCCAGAAGACGCCGACAGCAACGTAACCGACATTGACAACGGCGTTGAATGGCATTGGCAGCCATGTGGTTGAGAGTGGAGATAGCGATTCGGCATAATGATCCAGTCCAAGATGGACTTGTACACTGTCCATCCAACTGCCCGCCAGCAGCACACATGTTGCAATCGACGCCGATCCCAGTACGACATGCAGAAGAGACAGCGTCAGTGTGTTATCAGCACGCAGTAATCTTCTACTAATGTCTCTGTGGTATGCATCTGCCGTTTGTCCACTCATTTTCTGTAAACACATTTATCACCACCGCAATATAGTAAGTAAGTCAGTAAGTAGCAATTTATATAGCGCCACAATATCACAAGAGATTCAAGGCGCATAGTGTATATAGTCATAGTGTATAGGAGTGATATCATTAGGCTTGAAAAATTTGTGTGCTTCTAGTTGCAGCCAGTGAAAAAGTAGAGATAGGGGGGGTAGATTTTTTAAAAATTTTCATTTTTATATCAGGACATACAGGCATATTCCACAACAACTCATAAAAAACAAGTTGACACAATAAATAACATTCACGCAGACAGTTTTTTAGTAAAAATTTCAAAAACAAACTTAAAACTGCAAAATTGTTTTCAGGATACAATAAAAATTTTAAGGACACAAAGTTTTTTTAAGACACAAGTGGCAACCAGATGCACAGGAATTTTTAAAGCCTTATCAGTAATTGCACATCTCACAACAGCTCGTAAAACCAAGTTAGCTAGCAAATAAACTGAGGCCACATTTTTATGTAGCCTAATTACTTTTCTTTCGAATGCTTCAAGCTCGTTAATGCTGTAGCATTTTTAGCTAGACAACAGACAGAACATTTGGTCTGTAATGGCTTAAGAAATCTGGATCTGGCAATTCCAAGAAGCTTATTCTTCGCCTATACAATGACAGGTTTAAAACCCATGAGTGAAAAATTAAAAACCCAGAAATACAATTTTTGACAAGAAATAATATTAGATTGTGACCAATCTAATGTACTCTTTGCGCACATTATTTTCTCCTGTATTTTTAACTGCTTTTTCGTTTCTTTTGCTTTGTATTAGAGACCCGGCGCCTACCCGTCCAATATTATACTAACAGTGACTAAAAATCGTCTCCCCGAAGTTAGTGAAATAGTCCCGGCTTTTACGAACTGAGGGTGAAAAAATGTCCAATAATGGTCGATACTCAAGTTGCAGTTCGTCCTATTGTACCTCAACGCATGCATCTATCTGGCACCGTTACAAAGATATGGAGTCACGACAATGACCTTTTGGAGTCATGTGACGTCATCGGTCACGTGACCATTCGACTCGTGGTGGTCGACTTCCTATGGATGGTCCACTGTGACAATGTGTCTATCTGGCACCATTATGGAGATATGGCCGTTTGAAGTTCTGCCAGGAAGGCTCTTCCAGGAACAGAGGTTGGTCGGTCGTGACGACGGACGACGTGGTTGGTCGGTCGTCAAAATTATACTGATCTCATATTCTTCTCTTCACTACATTAGGAACATAGCACACGAGGAGTAAAAACAATAAACACACAGATTATTGGAGAATGCAGCTCTACGGCTTAAACAAAGATGAGTGAAAACTTAAGTCAATATAAAACAGCAGCAAAAACAACTTTTAGAGTTTGTAACTAACAATAAAATAAAAAAAAACATTTATGTGTAATCAGATGCAGAAATGAGATAGCATTAAGTGCAAAAAGACTGAAACTCAGCGCAAGACTTCACTATCAGTTCAATCATAACATGTAAGTACACTGCAAAAAAGAAAATATTAAAGGTAATAATAGAAACAAAGGCGATGTACATGAAAAGCATCACGAAAGCTATAAAGCATCACCTGCCATATGGGATCACACAACTTTAGCTGCCACCCAACACAGGTTAGCATGCCCCTCCTCAAACCCAGTCAGACAGGCCAGTACTCAATTTGCCTACTCCGGAGGGATGGAAGGCTGAGTTGACCTTGGTGTGGGTTATATAACTGGATGGTTTACCTGTCAGCAAACAGACACCGATCCAAGTGGTAACCACCGACCCACCTGGAAGTTGAACCCAAGACCTACTGATCATATATCCAACGTCTTATCATCACACCACAAAGCCAGCATGTAATCCACCTCAGAGTCTGAGACAAACTGCAGACATTATCTTTCATTTCATGAAACGGAATAAAATATGATGTCATACCTTCGCAGTCGATAGTCAGTAGACAAGCCTGTTGGGTAATGGAAACTCCAATATTTTAGTTGTTGGAATGTTAATGACTATAATCATATTCATCAAACACTGCCCCTGGAACTGAACACAAATCCAATAAAAGCTAGTTCATGATTGGACATTTGCCAATGAGAAACAATGGTAAAAACACACAGCACATAACAGCAATTTTGGACCAAATTTCAACAAAACAATTGCACTATGTTGCTAAGCAGAATTAAACTGCAAACAAAAGTTAGAAATACACAGTGTTTCATAAAAAGACCCTTTGATGATCAATTTACACAAAATTTGTACCAGTTGTAGCTGAAGAAATATAAATTCAAAATATTGCAACAAAATATGGCAGTTGATTAAATATTCTCTGCTAGCTGTGACATAATGCTGACATTATAATGTGTCACAGGTACCAGCTTGATAGTCTCAACTCTCAGTTGCTACTCTGCTCCAATGGTGAAAAATTTGGTCTGCTGATGACAAATTTTGGAAGTTTTACAGTTGCAGCCACAAAAACATGCAAAGCAATGGCATTTACGTGTCTGTGGGGATAGTTGGACTTTCATGCGTTCGAGCAAGACAGTGCACTAGCACATCAAGCTTGCAAAATGGTTGCGTTTTTGGATCGCAAGACGCTTGATTTCATGTCCCCATGTTGCTCAGTGCTGACACAATAAATATTTTTCATTAGCAAACCAGATTAAGTTCACCATCGAAGCAGGGTAGCAACTGACAGCACTAGTTGAGACAAGCAAGCTTGTACCTGTGACACATTATGACGTCAGCATTACGTCAGGACTAGCAAAGAATATTTAATCAACTGCCATATTTTGTCACAATATTTTGAATTAGTACTTCTTCAGCTACAACTGGTACAAATTTTGTGTAAATTGATCACCACTCGAGTGAATTATGAAAAAAGGGGTCGTTTTTATGAAACAACGTGTAGGCTAGTAACTAAGTTGCATTTTCTGCCTTATGCTGCATTCTGCGAACACATAAAATTATACAACTGCAGTAGCTCTAATCGGACTATCAGGTGACATTGCAAACCATTGCTACCACTACAAAAACCAACTGTCACAAATACTAACGTTCATAGCAACTACTGCCATAATATTGTTTACAACGGTACTTTTGTTCAGTGTACGCTAAATGCTCAAAGTCTGCATACAGAGTCCTGAATTTCAAGGGGTGGACCAACTACCGACCAAATGCTAACATTTGTAAACTCCCGCATTCAACTCCTGTGTAGATTTTTTTTAGAAAAATTGCCACCAGGGTGTAGCTAAATGCTACATGACAGATCATCATGCAACAATACACAAGTAAGTAAAAATGTAAATATAAGCCTAAATTCCATTACGCTAACTTTTCGACACAAAGTCACAAACTTTGTCGCTGACACAAATCATGAAAATCCGCGACACAAATTATGTCACCAACTTTCATGGCTTGTGTCGTGAACATTAGTGATTTGCGTTGTGGACTTTGTCGCAGCCTTTCCCCACGGACTGTCATGGACCAAATTCCATAAAAGCGACGACACAAATGAGTTTGTCGCGAAATTGCCAAGATAGTTTGTGTCCGCGACTTTCATGATTTGCGTCTACGACTTTCCCTGCAAGGAAGTTTCAGCAAAAGTTGGCATAATAGAATCTGGGATATATGATATACAGAAAAACAGCCAATCACAATGCACCACAATCGCAACCTGATCAAAAAGTTTTGAGAAACTGCTTAAACTGTTTATGTCAACTTTCCTTGAACCAACTGAAAGGCTGATCTAGTTTTGGGCCTGTGGCTGCAAAACACTTTTGCGCTGAGTTACAACATAATTAATGCGTTAAAGTGTCAACAAATTAATGCGCATTAAAAAAATCAACGCATATTAAAAAAATTATGCACATACATAAATTTATTATTTTAATAATTTAATTTACTAAATTCTGTAAAGCAAAAGTTCCAATATTCCGTTAAACTGCGGTTATTTGACAATTGAATGAATTCAAGCAACTAAACTGTAGTTGCCATTCCATCAGTACTGTAAATGAATAATTATTCAGATGACAGGCTAATGGATTTTTATGCTAGCTATGATGTCAGTTCTTGTTGATTGAAAATTGGAAATTGTTGTCTGAAGTTTTTTTGCGCAATAACTAACTGCAGTTTCAACTTTCTATATTCGACAGGCGGGGCCCCTAAATGTTGTGTGGCCCGGGGTAATTTACCCCCCCCCCTACTTTCCCTCTCGACAAGCCTGGGTGCATTAATAACGTGTTAATTAATGCGTTAAAACAATTAAAACAGTGCATTAATGCGTTGAAAAAGTTAATGCTTTGACAGCTATAGTTACAACATCTGCCAACTAAGCGGAGTGTGTTTCATAATGATTAAACAACAAGACCATTAATTAACAGATATATCAGTAAACTAATAGAAACCAAGGTCTTTGAGTTTCTCGGCAGCATAACGCAGATCAGCTCGGAGCAGATGTGAGACAAGCATCTCGGCTGTAGCGTTGCAATGTCCCCAGTTTGTCAGCAACAGGTCTGTTGGACTGCCCCCAGGGTAACGATACTCTAGCTCTAAGTTTGCCACTTTCAGTGCTGACTTGCCCAGAGTCTCCGCTGCAAAAAATAATGATAATGTAAGAAAGTAGCATGGCAACAAGGGCCCCCCTCCTTGATGGGTGTCAGTCAGCGAACAAGTTCCCGAACCATCGAGGCTGATGCAAAGGACAGAACCAAAAACAACTAAAGACCTTAATATAATCAATCAAGTGCAACGAAAGTCAAACAAAATACCTACTAGCGACTTGACAATAACTGAGCAGCAACATTGCTGACATTTTTGAAAGCAGATGATACACAATCAATTTTATCAGCTAATTTTTGTGTGGTTTAGTTGCCCAAGAAAATCAGCGGATAAAATTGTTGAACCACGACACATGGCCAATTATACTGTATGCTACTTTCTATGATATCAGCTAGCTTCATGCATATACAACAGCAAAATGCAAATCACAAGCATACTTTTGATACAAGCATACTTTTTGCTGCATATATGAACAAAAATAAATACTCATCTTCCATTGTAATCAATTATCATGGCAACATAAACAAAATTTGTTGACCGATATACAAAAAGTTGTCTAATTTTCTTGCCAAAAATTGCACATGTAGACAACAAAATCGGTCGATTTTTGCATGGCACATGAAACATTTTTGTGGCTGATTTTATTGACAGACAAAATAGACCAACTTTGTCAATTGTCTGATATCTGAGGCACATTTCGCACTTTTTATTTCTCCGAGATTCTTGAAAAAAAAAGTGCAAAACGCACCCCTGTTAACCGTAACAAGTCCGCCTTAGAAATCAGTTGCTGGGTGTCGCTAAAGAGAATTACCGCTCTAGCACTAAAAATCAACATCAACTAGAAAACGCTCGTTAGAGTGCATATCTCCGCCAATTCGTGCACACAGACGGAAAGACGGACAAACAGACAGACACGGACGGACAGATCGACCAATCTCATAATCTCCTCCAATTCACTTCGTTCCACTGGCGACGATAATTAGCTACTACCCAACTCCAGCCATGCATGATATCAGTATGAAAAGAAGGGCAACGTTCAGGCTGTCATACAATACAAACGCTCTGGCAGGAAGAAAATTGGTAGCACTTGACTCATTGCCTTTTTACTAGATTATTCACCACACAGGCGAAAAGCCTCAGCGTACCTGCCAGAGATCGGATCAAGCCACCCAAAGCACTGTGTACCCATAAAAGGGAAATGTTTGACCTACCGTTTGGCACCATATGATACGTGCTAAGGCCGGAAGGTCTATACCCTCTATTGGGGAGACAGAGACGAAACTTACAACTAAATCTCGACAAACCAGCTGAGCGGAAACATTACGATCGCACGATATGCAGTTGGTGCATAAAATGAAACTAAATCAGAAACTAAATTTAAGTGCATGGGTGCGTCGCTCTCGACCACGAATAAATATTAAAGATAAAAACTTTTGATCATGCTCTCGGCACGATCCAGATTCCAGTCACATAGGCCCCTACAATACACAAAATTATGCAGAACAGTAGTTAGCAAAGTGTATAGAAAAATACTATACACTTTGGTAGTTAGTTTCACATTTCACCCCCGACACTTACCCAGCCTCTTCCAGCCTTCGTTGATATCAAGAATTTGCTTCAGTTCTCTCCGTTTAGATGGCTTAATATCACGAATCTTAACTGACATAATTTTTAAATCCGCAAAATCAATAAATTAGCCTCCGGTCATACGTATTACAACACCTCGTCAAACGTCTGTAGCCGTCGAAAAGTGGAAAACAGATCTTCCGCTTTGGAAATCCCAGACCCAGTGGTTTTTCCCATCACATCGCAAGTTGGCAACTAGTTTCTATTTCCTCGTTGAGGAAACAAAAAGTTTTAATACACCAGTCCGCTAGTGAAGTCCTATTCTATTTAGTCCTATTCTATTTCTTTAATAGCCAGCGATGTATGAAATATTTCTGGCAAAAATTATTAAAATCTGCTAATCTTTCTTCAAGTAACGATCGATAATGTCGGGGATGTTTTTTCAAGTTTTCAGTTTATTTCAGCACATATTTTGCTTGATCTGATTTCCCTAGGTAGTGCAGAAGCATACATTGGGTGAGGTGGGAAACTGAACGGTCATTTGATGGCAAGTTGTGTCAAAAATATTCGTACCAAAAATTGTCAATATCTGATAATTGGTTTTTGAGTTACAGTCAAAAATGTCAGGGATGTTTTTTGAGACAGAGTGTATTATCGACAGACGTATAATGCTTCAATACGCACACAGAACGACGTAACTGAACTGAACTGAACTGACACGGTTTAGATTTTGATGAACTGACCAATGGGTGAGAATTGCGAGTCCATTGGTCATTGCGTACGTGGCGTAGTCACTTAGTCAACGACGCCGTTAGACGGTGTCTACTGTAATGCGATCAATACTGCTTGCCCATTTGTCAGTTCGTCAAAAACTACACCATGTCAGTTCAGTTCAGTTCAGTGAAGTTACGTCGTTCCATACGCGCCTTAATAGTCTGCTTGCGTTTTATATCTCCCCCATGACCCAGACCTTCCTTCTTTGCCCTCTCCCGCATCCGATTCAGCAGCGGGAGATAGGCCTACTTGTCCGTTTGCCTGCCAGCCGCGCAAAGGAGTAAGCAACATCCAGGCCATGAGAGCCGGGCGCCGGGCAGCACCAGCTACAGGCGTTTCAGTTTCACTTCAAATCATCGGTCTGCTGCATTCTGCTGCTGCTGAGGCTGCAGGACAGATGCGGCTGCTGCGGCGTGATTTCAAAAGTTCGCAGCAGATTATTCTCTCACTCACGAACTTCTAGACAGACGTCGGTTTATGCACACTTCTTGCATGATACCCGCTACATCTGAAAAACGTGCTGCAGTGCAGTTGCAGCTATAGAGGGTGAGTGTGCGCGGCCAGCCGTTGTTACTTTCTGCAGCGAGTGACCTTCAGTCAAGCTTCGAACCGACAGACAGTTTTGCTGCGAACGCACGCTCCAGTGGCGGATCTAGCATGGAAATTACTCTTAGCACCGCCAATTTAGTGTGTAGGCCTATAACATACTGATCAAAAAGAAGCTTTGTCGGTAAAGGCGTTGTTAGTGAAAGTCGTATGCGTGTACTCCTACGGTGTGAGCTGTATAAGGCTACTAGTACCGCCACTGCAGGAACACTTTCTGTCTGACTCTGAGCCTGTGAGCCCCAGTCGTGAGCCTTGTGGCTCGGAGTTTCTGACCCCTGCTGCCGGGGCAGTGCCTGCCAGCTAGCTTCTTCTTCTTCTTCCGGCCTCGTACCAGCTGCAGCAGCCGGCTGCTGAGACAGATCAAGTTACCTTCCACCCGGCGAAGCGCTGCTCGCGGTGCAGGGTACTACGCCGCACCAGCATAGCGGGTCGTCTGAAAATGCAGGGCCTGACAATGGCGGACCCAACTGTTTTCAGTGTTACTGCACTGTTGGACAAGTTATAATTAGGACCATAGCTGTTTGAGCATATTAGTGGTATTTAAATTTACGTTACTTCACTTACATACTTATGTTGAGGCACTCGGGGGCTATTGCCTTCTCGATCGTTCACCGAGCACTAGTAAAAATTTGGCATATACCTAGTTCATTCAATGAGCAATTAAATTCAATATACTTATACAGGGTGGGCCAAAAAAATGGCACAGTTTTTTGTATACCTCATAACTTCACCAAATATTAACCGATTTTCAAAATTTTTTCACTGTCAGAATCAGGAGACAATTTTTAATGAAACTGTCACTACAGATCCCACCACTCCTCAAATGTGTCGCTACACTACCTCATGAAATAGCAGATGATGCACTCAAGCCTGCAATGCCACTGACCGGTTGCGTGATCAACGTTGATCGAGCCTGGCATGTGGCCCCCAAACAACCCAGACTTAAATTCAGTTGTTTATGCTGTTCGGGATGTCCTTCAACAGAGGGTCTATCAATGTTGACGATTCACGACAGTCAATTAGCTAAAAAAAACCATTGTCGCTGAGTGGGGCAAAGTGCCGCAGCGTTTAGTTGATCGCGCCATTGGTCAGTG
>Ga0056128_1002647_pt1 | contig 21388 bp, 11 predicted proteins | sample WorMetLIZISLAND2_FD_71113 | JGI IMG/M metagenome (GOLD analysis project Ga0056128, IMG submission 71113) | Marine gutless worms symbiont microbial communities from Max Planck institute for Marine Microbiology, Germany - Olavius geniculatus... ... | reverse complement strand
CACTAAGAGTCGACATGTTCGGCAAACAGAAAACTAGGAGAACTAGAATGAGCGTCACTAGTAGGATGTTGCGAACAAGTACGTCTTCAATGACGCTTAAAAGTCGACAGTGACGACGATAACGTGACAAACGATGGTAGACTGTTCCATGCACGGGCAGCGGCAACCGGGAAAGCGCGATCCCCGATCGTGCTGCAACGAGTTACTGGAATAACGACCGCCGTTGATGAGCTGGAACGCAGACTCCGCCTCGTGGTGACGTACTGTTGCACGGTTGATGCTGTCGGCGAGGTACACAGGTGCTGTGCCGTTGAGAGACCGGAAGACGAGGCATGACAGCTTGAAGGTGATCCGTTCCGGAATCCGAAGCCAATGGGGTTCACGAAGTAGTGGTGTCACGTTATCGAACTTTCGGGCACGGAATACAATCCGAGCAGCGGCGTGGAGGACGGACTGCAGCCGACAGAGCTGGCGAGCTGGTAGCCCCGCGAGCGTTGCGTTGCCATGCTACTCCCGCTACAGAGCAAAACTTTAAACACGTAAACGTCGTTGTTGACTGCACGAAGCGACAGTACAGGTCGTTGACCCTGGCTAGATCGTCGGCCGCGGTACAACGAGCGATAAGACGCACAGTCGCACTCCTTGCACTATGACGCACAAAACAGTATAAGTTATGTTTCGCAGTGAAACATAGTTCAAGTGAAAAAAATGAAAATAACAAGAGACCACACGAACACGTCTGGCAGCCACAGACGGCGCCACTAAGTCTTAATTAGCCCCCATCTAAATCCGCCGAATCGGAATATGTTTTGGGGTTCAAGTTTGTCTGCAACGGTTTGTTTCTGCTTGTTAGTCTGTTAGATTTTTCGGAAAGGTTTGAACGAATTTTTTTGAAAATGTTTTGGAGGAATAAACCAGGTGGTTATGTCTCAAAAGTCCAAGTTATTGGATTTTGATGCGGATTTATATCTGATCCAGAAACTTTATATACGTAAAGCGGCAACTGTACTAAGCAATATTTCGGTAAGTGCTGAGGTTTGCAATATCTGTCGCTTTCTGTTCTTACTATAACAAATTTACAGTAACAACAGCTCAATTGCAGATTTACGTGTTTTTACGTTTAAATTCGTAATACAGAGTGTATAAACTTGACATATCTGTTTACAAGATTTTTTTTTCTGTTCGGGTTTTCGGTCGTTGAGTAATGTATATATAGGCCTATGTGGTGTATTTAAACTAAATCTCCAACACGTTGAATCAACTGACTATATTTTCCTGACGGACGCCACTGTTTGTCGTAATTGTTTTGCACAGATTCGACAATTATCATCACGAAATACCGAAAGAACACTTCAAAGTTATATGCGGAGATCACGATCAGAAGGTTTTTTATGCATTATTTATATACGTTATTTTCGTTTATTTAGTGTTGTAAAACGAACGATTTGCAGCTGACAGACTGCCAATAATCACATTGCGCAGTGAAAGAAAAAGCCAATAAAATCAGCCAAATTGGCTAATGTATAGATAGCATAAGGAAAGAAACAAGAGTTAATAATTAACGTAAATACAAGCATGCAACGAGCAATCGGTTAGCTATAATCTGCGACAGACAAAAACTGCAATATTTTCTCCATTAACCGCAGGAAGAGAAAAAAGAGAAAAGAGCAAAAAAAAGAAAAGAGTAACCGTGATGTCATTATGTGAGCCATGTTTGAAAAGGAGTCTCTTATTCTTAGCCGACCGTATTTAAGTAACGGTCGAGCTATTGGTAGTGTTGTCGTCCGTCCGTCCGTCCGTCCCTCTGTCCGTCTGTCTGTAACGGATGTGGGCTATTGTGGCTAAGCGTTAGGTTGCAGGGAAAAACTTTTCACACGAACAATTATCCATGTGCCATAGGCCTAGACATGCAAAATTTTAGCGATCTAGTGCAAGGTAAACATTTTCAAATTTGCGGTTGAATGGTAGGGGGTATAGAAAAATATGCGTTTTTCAACGGAAAACAGGTCATATCTCGAAAACGGTGGGAGATACAGCCAAGGTTACTAATACTCATTAGTAAGAAGTACCATGCGCCCTATCAGATGAGATGGAAAGCATTGACATTAAATGACCTTGAAGGCCGTTACGCGCTATTGTGGCTATAAAGTGCTAGGAGGGGCCTAAGTTGCTATTGATCACTAATAGGAAGTGGCATATGGGTTTTCAAATTATATGAAAATCATCAACCTTGGATGACCTTAAAGGTCACTGACAACCAGCACGGTTGACTATTCTAGCGACAGCTGGGCTTCTTGTTTAACCAGGATGTAAACAGTGTGATTCACAAGTTAACTGTTCGCTTAAATTGAGACACTGCAATTTTTGGCGACAATTTGGCAAATTTAAACCGATTTAACCACTCTGACTGCAGTCCACTCATTTCTAAGACAAATGCAAAACGTTGGAATAAAACCTGTAGTGTGAAATCGGAATGTCTTTTGCGTCATACGTAGTTCTGAGTTTGAACTAAGCTTTTGTGTTTCTGTCATTATTACATCGACTTTTGATTGTTTCTGTTGATTTGCGTACTCGTACTAAAGCCTGGTACACACTAACCGTAAGCTACGTAAATGTATTAGCTTAAGTGTGTACGCCGGGGTTAAGCAGTACTAAATACGTTGTCGGAGAATTGATTTCAAACTGGCGGTTCTGTTTTTATAAGTCTCACTCCATCGTATCTATCAGACGATTGTCACCTCTCATAGGGGTGGGATGTCGTCATTCAGTCTCCCGACGTTTACACGTGTGCGGTCCCGCGGACAGTCACAGATTGGCGACCGGAGCTTCACGGCAGCTAATCTGCGCCTATGGAATAACCTGCCAATCGAGATTTGATAGCAAAACATTACTTTCGAACATTATAAGCGACTACTTGAAGCATTTTTGTTCGTCTAGACTGCGGCGCATTGTGACTTGTTTGCTTAATTACGCCGGCTATATTATTCTACACCGTGTCCGAAAAAAACATTCCGAACATTACCGATTGTTACTCAAAGAAATGTCTACCAATTTTAATAATTTTTTGTACAAATATTTCTGGCACAACTGGCCATCATATAACCGGCCAATTTACCACTTCAACAAATGTCTGCTTCTGCACTACTTGGGGAAAAATGATATTTGCGTTAAAAAAAAACAAAAATACGTCAAAAAGCATCACCAACATTATCGTTTATGACTTGAAGAAGGAGTGATAGATTTTAATAATTTTTGGTGCCAACATTTTTGACACAACTGCCCATCAAACGACTGTTTTAATTCCCACCTCGCCTAATGTCTGCTTCTGCACTACCTGGAAAAACAAAAACAAGTGATATGTGCATTAAAATGAACAAAAACTTTAATATATATATTTTTGGACCTGTGGCCCCGAACAGCCAGTCAATTATACTGTCTGACTGTCATGCAGCACTGTGTCAACTAGATAACTTTCACGAATGTTGATTAATTCAAAAAGTGAGTGCTAAAGTCTAAATTGGTCTGAAGCAGAACATCATTGACGCTGCTGTCAACGAAACGAGAAACCATCTCTGTCTCTGTGGTTACGTAATGGGCTGACACTTTAAACATTTTTTTACTGTAGGCAGTTGTAAAACGGACAATTGGATAAACTGTCAGTCCAGGTGATAGAAATGTAAAATATGTTTTATGTCATATTTTGATTAAATAATAACGCTCCCTTGGACAAAAATACAATATTTTGTTGGTTTTGTTTTCCCCAGATAGTGCAGAATCAGACATTGGGTGCAGTGGGAAATTAAATGGTCATTTGATGGCGAGTTGTGTCAGAAATATTCTTGTCAAAAATTATTAAAATTTGATAATTCTTCTTTAAGCTACAATCAATAATGTCCAGAATGTTTTTGGGACACGGTGTATAATACTACCTTGTGAAATATTAACGTCAGGTTTTGAATACTCAAGTAAATGTAGCAAACTAAGCAAATTTTTGTTTGTAAATTGTAGTTGATTATTTCACTGCAAATTTAGTGCGAGTTTTCCAATAAAAGACTTTTTAAAAGCAGTCATGATAAAGCTAAATATAGCCTAGGATAGCAAAAAATTTCATTTTGTTGAGTAGTTTTAACGCGCGAGTCTTAGCCATCGCATTTCTGTCTGTCTGTCTGTCTGTCACACGGGTGGATCAGTCAAAAATGGTGCAAGCTAGAATCACCAAATCTTCGCCATCGGTTGCCTGGAAGACGCTAGTTTCAAGAACCGTAAAGCTTTTCTATAAATTCGAAGGAAGCCACCCCGAACGAGGGCGCTAAATGAAAGGGGTGGCAAAATTTGCGATTTTTGGCCAATAAGTCGCTGTATCTCATTAACGGTGCGAGATAGGGTCTAGGTTACTATTAATCACTAGCAGAAAATCGTACACTGGCTCTCGATTGGCGCCGAATTCAATGACCTTGAATGACCTTGAACGCCAAAATAAAGGGTTTTATGTTTTTTGGCGATTTCGGGCTGCGACACAAATCTATATCGTTCACAAGGTGGCGCCACACTACTGTCGTTATGCGATCCAGATACAGAATTTGGTATTCGTTTATTAACTCAGCGTGAACACCCCAATTTTCAGCTAAGCTACTGAACCGGAACTGCTATAGGCTTTCGCGCGTCTCGTGAGCATTAGCTCAAATTTCTTGTTACTCTGGCAGTAAGCGAGTTCCAAATTTGTTATGCCCAGATCGATATTGCGACTGACTAATGTCTACTACATGGTCTGCCGTCGTGTACGTGATGCGATGTACATTGTACGTGTAGGTAAGAATTGACCCAGCACGCCAGTCATCGTACCTGTCCGCCGCCATTGTCCACGAAGCATTCAGACCACCCAGCAACAATTTCGACATCGCCATACTTGAGCTGATGACAGAGTTGAAGTTCAATAACTTCGTTCAGCCGATCTGTGTGCCTGAACTCAGCGTCGCTGCAGGCACGCCGTGTGTCGTCACCGGATGGGGATATGCCAGAGGTTTCTTTGCGCTACTATTTTTGTTTTTTTTTCTGGAGAGTTGTCAGAGTCTTTTGGGATTCTCTGTCCAGCAGCCAGCAGCTCATGCAGTATAGGCATACATATTTCATTGGATTTAATTGGTGTAACAAATGGCCACAAGCTCCGTTAATAAACGCACGTGAATGATGATGTGATGATGATGATGATGACATATCTGCAGCCCTTAGTCCAACTCACTTCGCATTCGGTTCTAGTGGAGGGTTTTATGGTTGGCGGATGATCAAACTATTAAACTCTTAGCACAGTACGTACACTGTGCCTCAACAAAACTGTCACACTTTGTCATCCATATATTCACCAAATATTAACCGATTTTCAACATTTTTTTCACTGGCGCACTCTGTGGACGATTATCAGTAAAGTGATTATGAAATATCTCACCACACCTTAACTGTGTTGCTACACTACCTTGTAAAATATAGATATTCAAAAATTACTATAATCAGAATAAATACACAACAAAAATTTATTTTGTCAAGCACTTTTTTTACTTTTTTACATACTAAAATTAGAATATTTAGTTTTCGATAGATGGATCGCCAGCATTTGGAAACAAAAACGAACGATGTTATTGTGTATAATGGCTTTTAATGCGGTGACAAAATACCGGCGTTGTAACATGTCATTCAGCAGCAAAGACAAGGCAGTGAATATAAATTTACACCAGCTCAAAGAATACGGTTTGCAGAGGATACTAATAGAATTTTCGAAAAAAAACTGCAAAAAGGAAATACTGGGCACTTTACTAAAAAGACTTGGGAAATGCAAAGCACCGACCAGACATAAACCTGCAAATCGATACGCGTGCATAACTGAGAAAACGGAACCACTGTGGATGAACTGCTAGGCCCAGTGAGCAGGAAGACCAGAAACAAATCATACAAATGTGTCTTTCAACACGCCAGATACCCAAAAGATGGTTTTAACACAGTGTAGCATCGTACAGATCATTCACTTCGATCTTTGTCTGAAGTGTCTTGTTCGTTTGCCATGTGATTGTTGTCTATTGCTAGTTTTTTTCTTATATTTATATTTTACAAGGTAGTGTAGCGAAACAGTTAAGGTATGGTGGGATATTCAATAATCACTTTACTGAGTATTGTCCAGAGAGTGGGCTAGTGAAAAACTTTGAAAATCAGTTAATATTTCGTGAAGATATACTAATAACAAAGTGTGACATTTTTTGGAGACACAGTGTGTATACGCAGGCTTATGTATTGTGCTGATTAGCTTCTGGCTGGAGTTCTCGGAATCGGCGTATAATGCGAGGCGTGGCCTATGTTGTACTAGATTGGTTATCGTCTAAAATAAGTAAATATGATTGTAAATATGATTGACTGCGCAGTGGTCAACGGCTGGTCGTCAGTTCTTCGGCAGGCAGTGGTGCCAATCATCGCTCAGACACAGTGCAGTCAGCGTTCGTTCTACGGCAGTTTTCTCACGGACAACATGCTATGTGCGGGCTACGCGCAGGGTGGCAAGGACGCGTGCAGTGGCGACTCCGGTGGTCAGCTGGTGTGTAGCGTCAATGGTCGTTGGTGGCTGCACGGCATCGTTAGTTTCGGCAGAGACTGCGGTGCGCCGAAGAAACCCGGCGTCTACACGCGAGTCACCAGGTTTATCGACTGGATCCAGCAACACATCTGAGCGACGTCGCCGTTTCACGAATTACATAACAAGACTTCATGTGCAGTGTAATACAAACGAGATGTAGCCAGAAATTGGAGTTAGAGAGGGGGGTTCACGTTTCTGGGCATAAAAGTCCCAAAAATGCACGTGGCGGGCACAAGTTTTTTTTAGTTTTACTGAACAAACTTGCATTCTCAACTGAAGTTGGTGGAGATCGTTCCTCCAAGTCTCTGGCTCCGTCACTGCAATGTAATTACGTAGGTGTAGCCTACATGTATGTTCTGTGACTGGAAAGATAACCGCGCGCCTGGTGGAGCGGTGTAAAGTACTTCAGTAATATCAGCCTGCTTCCGGTTTTTATAACACCACCTACGGGCTGACTGCTTAGAAATTGGACCAGTTCCGAGCTTAGCGCTGATCAGTCTCATTTAGCCGTAGCTTAAATCAGTGTCTAGAGTAGGATAATTGTTTAACGAATTTATATACTCAAGACAGTTGTTTGGTACACTTACTTCACTGTCCACGCTCGCCGACAGCCGGTCGTGTAAGCCTAAAACGCTGTTTTTTTTCGGTAATGCATGAAATGATTGTAGCCTACGCGCGCTCTCAACCGACCGATTATAGGGCTAACACTTCAGACGGAATGGTAGAGATCGACAGTACAACTGCAACTGTGGAATGAGTGAGTTTATTATGCGCTGAGCGAATCATTTTTTTTGTATACTCAACTGTATTCGTCAATCATTAACAGCAGACTATACAAGTAATGTGAGCAAAGCTCACATGACGCGCGACAGCATCGGTTCTGCCAATCAATGTAACCTACGGCGTGCAATAGAATAATAATGCGTCTTCCAAGAAATAATCAAATTTGAGGCCTCCGTACGGAAGACTCCTTAAACCTAAAATGTCGACAATCAGATGGTAAAAATGCACGTTCTGTGCTACAAATTTCACACACAGTTTGTCCCGGTCTACTTCAAGTAATTTCGGCGCAATTCACTCTTGAAATGTCCGCCGCAACCGAAAATTGCGAACACAAACACCTTTTAAAACCCTCTATTTTGGAAGTTCACGGTCATTCAAGGCCATCAATGTTGACAGCAATAAAAACCTCATCACTAGTGCTTGTTATAATAAGCAGCATGTCTATGCCTATCTGCAATTGTTTTCACGTTCGATGAGCCAGCAGCGGTAAAATGACACTTTTTAGGAAGGCCCCCTTGAACCTAGGGGTTAGGGACTTAGACTGCTAAAATCTACGTTGAATGCTGAAAATTTCGTATGCACGTTGTCTTGGTCTATCTGCAGCCATTTCGACGCAATGCACTCTTAAAATGTGTGTTGCAGCCCGAAAATGAGAAACATTTACTAAAACACATTATATTGAGAGTCCAAGGTCGTTCAAGGTCATCGACGTTGATACGCCTAAAAAGCTCGTCACTAATGCTTATTGTGATACGCAGCACGTCTATACCTATCTGTAACTGTTTTCACGCTGAACGAACCAGTATCTCAAGGGTGTGACAGACAGACAGACACACATACGGTGACACGGACGCCTAGACCATAGGTATGACGCGCGAAGCATTCTGCTGTCGCGCGTAAAAAATAAGAAACACAAGCAAGAGTCGGTGACGCTTCAGCATCAAGCATCACCCTTTAACATCGTCCACAATAACAACAGGCATCTCTAAATAAACGGTCCACATTTCAGAAGCCAACAAGAAAGACGCACTTAGGGGACCTACTCCAATCCGCCAAGTTCACTTCCGACGAATACAGAGACTGCACCACATACAGAAATAGGCCTACCATTATTTTTCACGAATTTTTTTTCAAAAAAAATTTCGTCCGCGACTCAGAATTAAACTAGACACTGTGGCACTGACTGATATTAAACACGACACAACATTCGTGTACAACATCAACAATATAACCAGCAGTCAACTCGAGTCTACGTAAGGTCTATAGAAGTCTACAGGGTGCGGCAAAAAAGTATCCCCTAGAGTTGTCTGCCATTTTCCGAGCAACCGCTTGAAATTATAACCCGAAACTTTACACACCTATTACCTGTTTATACCTGCATATACGGTCTAAGCGACATTTGATATTCTTTTGTTTTTGCAAAGTTAGCAAATTTTTTGTAAGACGACGTCGTGATTTTGCACGTTCAACACTTCAGTGCTGTAACGAGTTATGCGAAAAAACTGGGTTGCTCCTGTTGCTTGTAGTGTCGGTGTCGCAAACTTCACGGAAAAGTCTCAAAAGCCTTTACTTAATTTGCTATCGTATTCATTTTTAATTTCTCACTAAAACTGAAATCCGTCGCTAAGCTCACACAAGCACTGCAAGTGATCTAGGACAATGTGCCATGTGTGAAAGCCGACGATGGACATGTCAAGTTCTCAAAGTCAAATGAGGCGCTACGTTTGCGCCATTCGTTCTGCGCACATTCTGCTGCTTGTGAACCTGAGAAATGACGACTTGATTACGCGAAAAATCCAGTAATTTTGTCGTAAGTGAAAATAATAAGATGCCTATTGGCATTTTTACTAGACTACAAATACTTAACAAGTGTGTGAAATTAGGCGACAAAATTCCAAGCGGTTGCTCAGGAAAATGCAAACAACTTTAGGGGATACTTTTTATGCCGCACCCTGTAGATTCTATGCGTCACATGAACTTTTTCTTTCACCTTTATAAGTACCAAACATTTTCCTCACTTAACAGCAGTAATATCAATACGAGTTTTAATGATCGATCACATAACTCACAGTAAATTTCACACGTCAGAGTTTTAGCTGAACTATTTTCTGCATAATTCAAGTAGCCCACGTTTAAAAGTGACAGTTTACGTGGTAATACGAAAAAACAATGTTTGATATAAATAAAAAATATATTGCTGTGATCTTTTGTCATCGCACATTTCATGCACTCCCACTGGCTTGGTAAAAAAAATTGCACTACGTTATAAACTTCAGCAAAAAAACAAGTTATGTGCAAGCAACCAACAAACAGCCGTTTATTTGGCGACATCAACACGCTTAGATAAAGTGATAAAAAAGTAAGCAATCAATTTTTTGTCATAACCTCAGCCATCTCGCATGAACCTTTGCATTGCTAACGTGCCTTCAAAATGCACAGTAAACATAGTAACAGAATAATGTGAACAGGTAGGCCTACAGGCGTAACTCGCATGAAACTCACCGGATAAACATAAACATTACCAAGGTCACTTCTCGCGCAGTGCGAGTCTTAACCAGGGTAACAGAAAACGAAAATATAAATTATATCACAAGGGAAGCTGTCGGCGCTGAGTGCCGACATGTACGCGGCAATCCGTCCAGTTGCTGAACGTCTCAAATGCGTTGAAATGCAGCGTTATCCGCGATTCAACGGAATTCCCCGTTATAAGCGTTGAGCAACATATAGACCTATACGCCAAAATGGGCACCATTTTTATATGCCTGAACTTCATCAAATATGAACCGATTTTCAAAATCAGGAAAACATTTGTAACAGCACTATCATTAAAGATCCCACCACACCTCAAGTGTGTGCCTACACTACTCTGTGTCATATAAAAGCACAACAACGCGGTGTCAGTGGTCAGTGACATCGCCGGCTTGAGTGCATGGTCCAGCAGCAAGATGGATACATTGAACATAGATGTGAAAAGATAATGTACCATTACTTCAGACAATAACTGAGACAATAAACACGTTGTTATCTGGTGCTAATTTGTCCAAAAGTATTGCTACAAAAGTTTTGTTTTCAACTATTGCTTATAAGACATGACACTTCACAAGGTAGTGTAGCAACACACTTGAGGTGTGGTGGGCTCTTTAGTGATAGTGATATTACAAATTTTCTCTTGATTCCAACAGTGAAGAAATTTTGAAAATCGGTTAATATTTGATGAAACTAACTTAAAGCATATAAAAATGGTGCCTTATTTGACCCACCCTGTATCATGTCTTCCATACAAAAAGCGCAGTGGACGTACGCATGGATCATTTTGTCACCCGAGATCTTTGACGTCTGCTTATTTTGACTTCTGACCTTTTAAACTGAAACCAACCGTCTGGCACACCGGTTATCCTGCCACCAATTTCTGTACTTCGATTTTAAAAATCCGTGACGTATAAGAACGTCAGACACACGGGCGAACGCGTAGTGTGGTCTATATAGAACGAGCGCACAATAACAAAAGTGCCGAGGCGCGCAGTTTACAGAGCAACCTGTTCAGAAGTCAAGTCGATGACACGCCGCTCAAGTCTTGACTTCTCGGCGGCGAAGCAGAGAAAGTGACTGCGTAGACTCTCCTCCGGACCCGTCAGTATACGACTCGCGTCTCCAGTCTGCGTCACAGCCACACGCCTTAATCAATCAATCAACCAATCAGATTTTTAAAAGTGGCCTAAGTAATGTATGCTACTGCTGCGTCCACTATGGAAATACAGTTAGTCCAGGAAATAGTCGGGAAATGATTATGTGAAGAGAGGAGTCTTGAGACGCTAGCGGAAGATGGACAACGACTTGGCAGATGTCACGTCGTCCGGCAGGTCGTTCCGGGTCCGCCGACCCACAACGGGCAAAGTCCGGTTGGCGACGGTTGTCAACTTGACCGGAGACACTGCCAGACGGTTGGTGGTAGCTGAACGGAGAGATCAACGGCCAGGTAGGTCGGCGACGCTGTTGAATCACGAAATACACGTAATACAGTGGTCAAATTTATCATAAACGATAATAATCGCTGTTTACGCTAACTTACGGTGGCAGTGCTGCGTTTTGCAGTGAGTGCATTGAACGGCAATAACTAGAAATTATCTACACTTATCATTTATCGCCACACAATGCACACAGGGCCTAGTGAAAAGCACGCTACTGCTACCGCAAGTTGTCTGTCAGTCCGTCCGTCCGACCGTCCGTCCATACTCCTTAACGTTTATGTATCGTGGTCACATAGGTTAGTCACGTAGTAACTTAAAACAGCGCCAAATTTCGGGTGAAACTTATCACCAATGACGGCAACAGACATTTATTTATTGCCAGCGAAACGTGTGATGTCACCGAAAGCAGGGGCGTCCACTCCATTGACAGATGGCAGCAAATGCCTCCTGGAAAAAGTTGGGGGAGTAAAAAACAGAAAACTGAAGGAAAAATTGCCTAAAAACGCATGGCACAGACTGCGACAATTCTGCGTACAACAGCTCCATTTTTTTACTGCTCGCTTCGCTCGCAGATTATTTCTACCTTCACTTATGAATTTGTTCCGCCACCCTTATTTGCCTTTATTATTTAAACTGCATGCACCAAACTTGGTCAGTTAATTCCTAGGAAAATAATTAAGTTTCTTGGCACCAGATGCCATATTTTAAAGGGTAAAATCCACCGAATTCGATTTCGGCTGCGGCTCCGCCCCAGTCCTCGCTGGGGGAGCTTACGGCGCTCCCCCAGGCGCCCTAGCTGGATTCAAGATGTCCTACTTTTAAAAGGAGGGTGACCAAAAAGGCAAAAGGAGGAGGGGAAAGGACAGAAGTGAAAGAAAAGAGGGAAAAAGAGGGAAGGGAAGAGAAAATGGGAAAGAACGAGAAAGGGGAGGAAAGGAAGGGAAAAGTGGGAAGGGGCGGGCATCCAAGTTGGGGGAAAGGTTGCCTCTTGGCGCTGAGAGGAGATGGGCGTCACTGACCGAAAGCGGGTTCATAAACACAAGAAACGTCGCACCGTGTTCACTGCTACAGCAGGGCGCCCTTGTCGCAAGTTATCACCATCGGAATACCACAAGTTCAACGCTGTACAAATTAACGGCGTTAACGACGACGTCGTTGACAAAAATCACGACTTCTTTCGAAAGTAACAACGAAAGAACTATTTGCTGAATACATCAGTAGCACACAACTTGAAAACGACTACGGATATTTTTATTATAAACAACAGACCGAAACGGCATGGACGAAAGCGTCGATGGCAAAGAAGTCGGCTCCTCCATGACCCTTCAACATGGTACCAGAAACTGCACAGTAGTCATCACTTACATCATGCTCCACTGCAATGCACAGCAAACACAGACTGAATGATATCTTATTTCTTCAAGTCTGTGAATAAGGGGAAAAAATTACGTTAGTCAATACCAACGAAGGTCTTAACGTCTGCAACACAACCGCATAGCACCGAACATTACACAGTAAGCGGTAATTACACTATAAATTTGGAATAAAAAATAAGGAAAACATTTTAAACCACAAAAGAACTTGATATTCTATTGACGTGTGAGCAAAATGTAAGGAACATAACAAGACACGCAACTGTGGTACATACCACGCTTTTGTTGCAAGAAATCATACTGGGTCACAACTGATCTGCTAAAGTCGCAGGTGAGCTCCCCCTGAATAAAATAATTATAATATTAGATAAATACCAAAAAATACAAACGTCAGTAAATCACTATTAAAACCAAACTTACTTAATGTGCACAGTATAGTCATAATATTTGCCACCAATTCAAAACCAGACAAAATTATAAATATCAGTGATATAACAGATGACTTGGTGCAAATAATTTAATTTAATTGTAATTTAGACTCTTCACTGATCGTCCCTTGTACGCAAGAAGTGCACAAGTACAACAAAGTAAAAGTTGAAACAATCAAAATATAAAGTTTGCACCTCGATTCTAATTTTTCACAGCCTCACCATGTAAAATGTTGATACAGTATGAAAGTATGCCGTATTGTGAATAACATGGAAATAAAATCGGTTTTGCTGGAATGCACGTGACTTATTGAGCTAGCAGCCAAAAGTCGACATTTCGAAAAAAAGGTTTTCTTGTGCACTTCTTGCAGAACTAAATACGCCATTTTGCAATTGTGCAGCTGATCACGTTATTGTGTTATAACAGAATTGCTGGTTAAAAATAACAACATTAAGCATTTTTGGTGTGAAATTACCAGCTAAATTGTAAACTAAGCTATTCTTATCTATGACTGCTTGTTCTCAATTATGAATAAAACCTAAAGTCAAACGAACAAGATCGTGGAAACATAGATCTTTTAACATTTTGCAAACGTTTTAAAAATTTTTTATAGTAAATACATTTTAATGTTGTTTTTATTTTTTCAAGTTTTTTATTCAAAAACGTGAAAAAAATCAATGTGAAAATAACTGAAATTAAAACAGTTATTAAAAAAACAACTAGAAGCAAATGACATTAAGGTACAAAAACCTAGATTCATTTTAAAGGCCTAGACTGAATACAAAACATAAATACACTGTTTATGCAAAGTAAAAAAAGCAAAATACTGTACACAGCAAAAGACCTAACAACTGCTAAGGCCTACAGGCCTACTTTGGTGCTAAAACTTCCAACAGGTTTAGCAGGTATCGATTACAATCAGCCACAATAATGATAATTGTTGGAGAAACAGTCAGAATCTCAGCAATCAGTAATTACTGACAATGAATTGTTCAGTGCGGTGGAAAAAAGAATAAACAGCAGCAAAATATAAACCTGCCAGCATTAATAGTGTTCCGGTTGGTCTAATTAGCAAGAAATGCACTAAAAAATATAAAACTTCACAACCAATTTTGTAGCGTTTTACTGTAAGCTAGTGAATAAGTCTGTATGTGTACTTCTTGCAGAAATCACATGCATAACGTTGTCTGGAAATGACACGCAAAATGGTCGCAAATGCAGATATAAACTTCTTGCAGAAACTAAAAGTCCTAACTCGAAGTTGTGCAAAATTTCAAACGGCAATACCGTCATTAGGGTGCATCAACATGTGCACTTTTTTGCAATAGATACAGCTCAACAAGCTGAACACGTTGATATCAAAAAACTCATTATCAAGCACAAGCTGAATTATGCACTTCTTGCATACAAGGGACGATAATTAAATACTTAGTATAATACAGCCTAACAGGCTAACTGTAAATAAAAATAATACCCTACTCCATATGCATAACGCGTAATTATTCTAGTGCAAGTAATAATAAAATAATTAACAATTATATACCTTTGTGCCAAAGATTTTGGTCTGTCTCTCACAGACTTTTTCAGTGAATGCAACCATCGTAAAGCTGACGGTGGCTCCACCTTCAAACTGCATCGTAACAACCTACAAAGACAATGACAAACACTACATGACAACAAAATACCTCCCAAACTCTGTACTTCAGAGACACACTACAAATATGTAATACACGCAGCTGCAATCACAATATCAATGGCCTAACCATATTGCATGTCACTGAAAGCTAGATGCATAAAAACAGGTACTGACACTCAAAATGACACCCGATCACGGCGATCAGTAACAGCGGAGGTGAGAACAGTTGTTAATGAAAATAGCACTGACAACAACAGTGCTTAATTGAATCAGAACACAGAAATGCACTGCTGAGGTAGATGTGTAGAAAAAAAAACAAAAGCAATCATCACACATATTATTAGATATCAGACAAGATATTTATAAGAATGCAACCACAAATGTTTGAAATGTTACAAATCAACAGATATGATGATAAAATAATATAATATAAAACTTAGAAAATCTAAATGCAACCATATGGATAACTGCAAAATAACACAGGGCAGCTGTAAACACAGCATCACAATGAAATTTTTGAAAACCAGTTATTTAGTCACATAAAAGTGATGATAAAAAGAAATAAGCATAAAATATATATAAAGGCAAACGTGGCCCCCTAACAATACAACAGTTCACCTGATGGTCGACAACATCGTTATCACAGTCATAAACGCATCTGCCATAAGGTCCAGTGTTTATTGCTTCTGTAACACTCTCAATGTCTGGAACTTCTGCTATGATCTTCACTGGCCAACCAGTCCAGCCCTGCACAACAAAACACCCAGCACGTGATAACCAGAAGCACTCAGAGTGCACAAACGTCCACCAAGATGTCTGTTTTATTTCATACAGCATGAAACTGCACTACTCAGGCGCATCATAAAAACCATTGGTGCTATAATAAGCTCCTATTTTGTTGAAAATTCATTACAGGGTAAAACTGGACATGATAGGTCGCATCATACTATGATATCCAATGAACTCATTTTAACTTTAAGACAAAAACAACTGTGCAAAATTGTATAACAATCTGTCCATATTTTTTGAGTATGTAATTTTGTTGATTTCAGTGGAAAAAGACAACTTTTGCATAACTAGCCTAATTGTGGTAACTCCGTAAAATGTGACAATTAAATAAAAGACATTGGAAAGCAATAGTAGTACTAGCAGTACACCAGTAACTAATGAAAATAAATCTAATGTGACTAACAATTTCAGTTTTTTTGCTAAGTTGAGTTACCAGTACCAACTCATAAGAGACTAACATAAATGATGTCACATACCCTCTTCACAGCATCCAGATAAATTTTTTTAGCCGAGAATGGACAGCTTGGTTCAACACCACAAGATACACACCTTGTTGAGGCGCCATCTGGCTACAAAATTATCATAATTGTGATACTTACAATATAGTTCATCAATTCAGCACTTATCACAGCATTATTGTGAATGTTTTCTATGCCAACACATGCGACTGTAAACATGTTTTACAACTGTAACAGAAAAAGACCACCATTTGTTATCGGTACATGCAATATCATTATCACACACATATTTATTAATTAACTAGCCAACAAGTTAACATTAAAACTGCTTCAACAAATTACTATATGCAAGAATAATAACGTATGTATGTAAATTTGCATTGGATACAGTGTCATGGAAAACCTGCCAAATCTTAGGTGCAAGGGATGGAGTGGAAAACGATGATGGCTTAAACAAGGCTGTAGAAAATGCAATGCAATGTTCACCTTGTTCAATGCTGCAAAATGTGTCGGAGATCCAAAAGAAGACACAGCAAGACATCTTTTATCACCCATCCACGCTTGGATAAAGTCGACGTAATGACAAGCATTTGCCAGCAGTGTGAAAGTGCTTGTTTTGCAGTTAGACCAAGGCCTATGTACACTGTACATACATATATGCAAAGAGCCAGTAGCTGACCTAGAATGCAGCCGAAATACTGTATCAACATCTACCTTGTTTGATGCTCTGAAGTGTTTCAGTGATCCAAATGAAGATATTGCATGACATCGCTTATCACCCATCCACATCTGTATGAGGTCGAGATCATGGCAACTCTTTGCAAGCAGTGAGAACGTGCTTGACTCGACGTTACGCCAATTGCCACGGACAAACGAGTGCGCAAAATGCCAAAAGCCAACCTAGATGGACGACAAATTTACAGCTCTGCATTGCATACAACATCTCGCAAAAAGTAAAGGTTGCTGAAAGTGATGCTAAAGTGCATTTACTGACGTCACAAACTACTACATGCCATGTTAGAATATAAGTGATATGATTATGAGATGTAGTTAGCCAGCTATGAATAACCATTCAACAGCATATTACATTCAGAAATTAGCCAACTGAAGGAAGTTTTGCACTGAAATGTAAAAGCCAATGACCTATACCAAAATGTGTTTAAAATTTAACATATGATAGCAGTGAACATTGGCACTGGTGCATTTAATATGGATAAATATGATGTGCATATTCAACCAGTCATATCATCCACAGTTCTTAGTCCACTTCTGATAAAAGATCAGAGAAATCCATCAATGCAGAATCGACAACTATTGATAAAACATCAAAAATGGACATACAAATGCAGATAGATTGAGGGCAAAAAAGCAGAGCATTATGCCTTCGATGGTGGAAGCATAAAAACTAAACCTGTCAAAGCGTTAACTTTTTTAACGAATTAACGCACTGCGTTAATTTTTTAACGCATTAATTAACATGTTATTAATGCACCCAGATCCGTCGAGAGGGAGATAGGGGGGTAAGTTACCCCAGGCCCCGCGACGTTTGGGACCGGGCCCCACCTGTAGAATACAGAAAGTTAGAAACACATTTTAAAATGCATAATTAACAATAACTGACGTCATAGCTAGCATAAAAATCTACTAACCTGTCGTCGGAATAATTATTTATTTACAGTAGTGATGGAATAGCAACTACAGTTTAATTACTTGAATTCAATCGATTATCAAATAACCACAGTTTAACAAAATATTGAAACTTTTGTTTCACAGAATTTAGTAAATTAACAAAAATTTACATATGTGCGTTAATTTTTCTAACGTGCATTAATTTTTTTTAGTGCGCATTACTTTACTAATGCATTAACATGTTTATTAATGCGTTAATTTGACAGCTCTAAAAAAAATTAACATTTTTTTAGAGCTGTCAAATTAACAAATTAATTTTTCAAATTAATTTTTAATTTTTAATTTAATTTTTTTGTCAAATTAATTTTTTTGACAGCTCTAAAAAAAATGTTAATTTACATACAGCATCATCACTAACACTCTTCATTCACAAATGTGCCTTTACCGGCTATCTAGTGGCATGGGTAAACAGGTCAATACAAGCCACGGAAAAAAGTCAAACAAACACGTGCTATTATGACCTGCGATTTAGACTGGCGTGGAACATGCAGTCAAACCACAAACACAGCTAAACTTCCCAAAGACTCTGAAACCCTCTTCCAGTCATGGTGTTAGCAATAATAAATATTCTGACATGCCACATTCATGTTCCTGCCAAATAGCATCTACAGGGACTGCAGGTTAGCAGACGGACCATAGTACAATAAGTTGGCAACAGATCTGCTGCAACAGCCGACGTCGCTGACACTTTCAGCAAATGAATGATTGAATGAACAAACACGATACATAAATAACGTCACATTAGCTGAAAACTGCCGACACCACTCACGGGTTCAGTGTGCTGAATGCTGACGACATCGCCGACACAGCCGGACTGAATGAGCTCATTAACCTTGCATGCCTGAGGTGTGTAGCGAAGCACATGGCATACGGCAAGAATGACTCCGGCATTTTTACACGCTGCAACAATCTCACAGCAGTCTGCATAGCTCACCTGCATCAAACACACACCAGATGCTCCTTCAAATTACACAAACAATGCCATCAACAACTAGTCAATATCATCATCATCATCATCAGTTTATTTTGGAAACACAGGACAATGTCAGAAAATACTGAACAGAACAATAAAACATGTGTTCCAAGGGTCAGAAAGGCCGCAACGGCACTTACAACTGCCCATATAACAAAAAGTAGCATGGTATAATAAGACAGAGCAAATATGAATGACCAGTACACTGAATAATAAAATTAAAATCAAAAAACCTTGAGAAAATCAGAGAAATCAACATTATTAATGGTCCTCTTAAAGTGTCTTATTATTCAGTTTTTCTGCTGTGTATAAAATGTGAAACGTAAACTGCAATCAGAAAATATTTCTAATAACACTAAACCAATACAGGAAGTAAATTTAGTACATGATCACTTCAACAACAATCGAAAACACCCACAGAGTGCGGACCTCCATCAAAATGCAAATATTAAAAACACAAAAATTTCAAAGTTAAAAAACACGAAAAACTCGATGGCAAATGTAAGAAGAAAAAAATAACCAAAACCGCACTACAACTCACCGCCATTGGTTTTTCCAGAAGAATATGGTAACCTTTCTTAGCAAATTCCACGGCTGGACCCTAAACAACCAGACATCAGATTTCTAGATTTCTAGCAATAAAAAAACTGTAAAAATGCTGCAAATGACAGCTAAAAAAACTGTAACTGTAATCTGCTAGACTAGGACTAAAATATAATGCAGGTACAATTCACAGTTTAAGATACTGCTGATTAGTAGTACAGTGGTAGTTTACAGTGTTTCAGGTGGAATTGTGGCAACCAGAGAATTAATGGCTAAAACTACACTGTGTCCCAAAAAACGTCCCACTGTTATATTGTCCATATATTCACCAAATGTTAACGGATTTTCAAAATTCTTTCACCTTCACACTCTGTGAATAATTGGCAGTAAAGTAACTATTGAATATCCCACCACACCTTAAATTTGTTGCTACACTACCTTGTGAAATATAAATGTGTGAAAACCAACAATAATAGGCAGCAAGCATGTTGGTAAACGAAAAACACTTCAGACAAAAACTCAGTGAATGATCTGTACGATGCTATGCTATGCTGTGTTAGATGCATCCCTTTAGATATCTGGTGTGTCAAACAATGTGTTTGTTTCTGGCCTTCCTGTCTTAGTTGGCCTACCAGTTCAACAACAGTGATCACGTTCTCTTCAGTACCTGCATGGTCTCATATTTTCCAAATTCTTGTTATTAACATGCCCAGTCTTTGCCTTTTGCAGTTTATCTTCAAAAATTTTGTCGGTATCCTTTGAAGACTGTATTTTTTAAAAACGGGTATGCGTTCTTAGCTGAAGCCTTATCTCCATAGCTAAATAGCATGTTACAGACCAGTATATTGTTACTGCATTAAAAATTATTATTTGCAATAATGTCATCCATTTTTGCCTACAAACATCAGAAATGTATCTAAAACTAAACACAATTTGATTTCCACATAAAAATAGTAAAAAAAAGTTCAGAATACATTTTTTGCGTATGTATTATAGTGATTTTAAGAATTGTTAAAAATTTATGCTTTACACGGTAGTGTAGCAACACAGCTAAAGTGTGGTGGGATATTTGACAACTACGTTATTGCCAATTGCCCACAGTATGTGTCAGTAAAAGAATTTTGAAAATCAGTTAATATATGGCAAAAATATGAAAAATGACAAAGTGGGACTTTTTTGGGGGACACAGTGTTTAAATGCAGCAGGGGATGTTGTCCTTCCGAATTTCAAAAAAATGTCTAAACTTGCTGAGATAGAATCACAGTAACTGATGCTATAACAATGGAATTTATTTATAACATAGTACATCAGTTCTGCCTATATTCACCGCATTTTCCAAGGCACAGTTGACTTGTTTAACAGATTTGGCAATTTCAGTACTAACTGGGCTACAGATAAAACAATTTCACTGATCAAGATAATCTCATAACTTAAAATATGTGGTAATAATATTAAAACTTCATCACAGAATTAATCTGACTAGACATTGCACACCTTATGAAGCTGGTCCTGAGTAGAGATAATCACGCAGTCTGCAAATTTTTCTGCTGCTGCTGCCTCTACCCAACCTACATCATTAAATAATGTTATAATATTTAGAGCTGTCAAATTAACACGATAACTTAACATGTTAATGCATTACTAAATTAAAGTGCATTAAAAATATTAAAGTGCATTAAAAAACTAACACACATACGTAAATTTACTAAATTCTGTGAAGCAGGAATTCTGATACCGGTATTCCATTAAACTATGGTTATTTGACGATTGAATAATACTCAAGCAATTAGAAATTGTTTTGTTGCCATTCCATCACTACTGTCACAATCTTGTGACACATGCACAACTTTGTATGCTTTAATTCAGTCAACCTCAGTATGTAGTCCACCTACAATGTATCAGCAATGTTAATGATGCGTCATTAATGCATAAACACATGCATTAAAAAATTAATGCAATGCATTATCACGTTAAAAAATTAACACTTCGACAGCAATACAATACAATACACTACAATACAATGGAAAATTTGCACTCAAAAACTGACAAACACACTGTCAGTTTAATCTAGCACATAAACTAAAAAGAACTGAAATGTTTAAAAGAAAAATGAAATGAGAGATACTGAGAA
>Ga0056128_1002643_pt1 | contig 21403 bp, 20 predicted proteins | sample WorMetLIZISLAND2_FD_71113 | JGI IMG/M metagenome (GOLD analysis project Ga0056128, IMG submission 71113) | Marine gutless worms symbiont microbial communities from Max Planck institute for Marine Microbiology, Germany - Olavius geniculatus... ... | reverse complement strand
ACCCAGTGTAGCTTGATGAAAGCACATGCATAATACATGCATACTCAAAAAAACTATAGTTCTGCAATGACAAAAAAATCTAAAAGTTATTATAAGTTGAAAGATATGTTCATGTCAACTATTGAGTGAGAAAAAACATGCAATAAACATACACTACAACGGCAGGTTACTATGTCACGCTGATCTGCGCCCTGAAGTAGAACTTTGTCTCGGCCAGACGACGTCATCAAAGCGCAATCTCGCAACGAATGCCTGCTGATGTATTATCCTTCTGCATACATCATCGACATTACTTTTCACTGTCTGCTAGCAGCATTTAAAAAGCGTTTTGTTTTACAATTATTTTGCTAACAAATCATCAACAAAACACTTATTGTTGAAAAACATATTTGCGCAGCTAACATAGGCAGTCAGTGGGAAAAAGTATACTCAATGTACATGACACACTGCATTTTATTGCAAATATGTGTATTAATAATAAAAATAATTAATGGCTGATAAAAAATACAAACAAACAAACAGTTTTTATCAATACATTACAGGCATCTTTGTGATAAATGCAACTGCTGAAAAAAAACACACCAGCTCAGCTGCGGGCGACGATGCGATTGACGACATGACGACGACACATGGACGAATCTACAATTTTTTAAGGCACAACGTGATATCGGCCAGGATGTGGCTAAAAAACTTCTGTATACAGCATCAGTGTTATCTTTTACTTTCTGTCTCAAACATTTGCACAACTGCAGAATTTTGTATTAGCTTGCCTACAAATAACAAACAAAACAGTAATTCTTGGAAAAAATATTTTTGCATCGACCAGAAACAGTTAACGTTAAAAACTAAATCACGTGAGACAGTGACCATATGTCAAACAGATTGGCTACAAATTAAAATACACCAAAAGATTTTTTTAAAATATCGACAAGTCGTTTTTATTAGAAGTTATGGAGCATTTTCATGTCGCCTAAAAAGGAAAAATCATGTGCACTAAACGTAACAGTTTGTCTGGCAGCAGGCGATGATGCGAGTGAAGTCTCTTATGTATCTACGCCCTTTTAAGGTAAAACTGGATATTGGCAGGATGAATGCTCATGTTTGCTTATGTATAAACGAAACTGTCATTTCGAAGCTAAAATTCTGCACACATCATCAACGTTATAATTCACTTTCTATCACTAACATTTACATTTCCGGTTTCATAACAATCTTGTCAACATATCAGCAACAAAACACATATTATATGAAATATGATTTCTGATGCTAATAGATTTCTTATGCGCCCTAATTCTCTTCTGAGATTTTGGCGCTATATAAATTGGTACTTCCTTACTTATTTAGTCAATTGTACAAACTATTATGTAAGCGCGGTTGACCGTATGTCAAACAGGTCCGTTACAAAAATGCAAAATACAGAAATTTCTTCACAAAAATACAAGAAAAATTTGTCAGGAGTGAAAACATATTATTGATACCTACAGAGAAACAAACTTACGCTTAACATTCTGGCAGCAGGTGTTGATGCTGCGGGAGATGACGTCACGTAGATATACGTTCTGTTAGCGTAGAACTCGATGTCGACCGGATGACGTCGTCGGAATTGCAGCCGATGCCTGCTGGCTAGGGTTCCGAGATCGTGGACTGGCAGCGACACTACATTTTTTGACAACTTGAGACAAGCCATCTTAACATACAGAATGCTTGACAATCCTGAAATTTCTAGAGTATAGAAAGTAAAAGTCTTGTCACACTAAGTAAGTAAGTAAGTAAGTAAGTACGTAATTTATATAACGCATTAACCGTAACAATTTCGAACGCGCTCGATGTGCTAGTTAAACGAGAAGTAAAAATCTTTTAGATGACATCTTAACGTGGGTAAACAGTGTGAAGTGCATCAGAGAGTGTTCGGCATAGCGTTCCAAGTAGGTGGACCTGCATGTCCAAAAGCACAGCTTTCGTAATTGTATTGCAGTAGTTGATGGGCTAACTACATTGTGAAAGAAAAAAACTAAAATTTTGTAATCAGAAGCATAAATGTTAAAAACATTCATTTGCAAATAAAAAGCATAAAAGACATGTATTAATACTTTTATAAAAAAAACATTATAAAAAGAACATTAAACTGCAAATATTTTCAATCGCTACTTTTTACACTGAGCATTTTTTATATTATGTAACCGAGATTATGGTACATACTCAATTATGAATTAAATAATCAAATGTCAAAACAAATACCAAGTATACTAGTCACGTTAATAGTTTTTAACACGTCTGTAGCAGTTTATTCTAACAATTTAACAAAAACACAAACATGATATTAAAAAGCACAAAAACATACAAAAAACATAACAAAAACATTTTTTTAACATTGAAAATATGAGAAAAACATTTAAAAACATGTTTTTTCAAATATTTTTTATAAAAAAAAAACATTAAAAAATGTTTTTACATTTATGATTAGAAGTAGGAAGCAGCAGAAAATCTACTTCAGTAAAAATAGAAAATAAAAACTAATGCTAATGCTGCTGGACCAATAGCGTCGCTGCATCAGCGAAAAATGTCATTGGAAAGCAACCCACTGTAACTACCACATACCGCCGTAATTACTACAAATACTACTACAACAACTGCTGAAGGTTAAAATTTGGAAACCCATCGCAGAGCTACGCAGCGTCATGTGCCATATTGTTACATACACAGAGTTACCTACCACTCAACGTAGGTGAATGCTGGCTGCTCAAGTAACCTGATTTTCACTATTTTTTACTACACTGAAACACAACTGAACATCCTTGACCAGCGGTTGCCAGTGGCACATACATAACTTTTAGCGGCATGGACAAAAATGTCATAATTTAGACTGCATGGTTGACTGCTTCAGTTACACTAAGTTATTATATACAACACTTTAAATTGTATACCTCGTAAGCTGCGTACAGATATCGACCGCGTGCCCATGCACATCCGGTACGATACTGCTACAGAATCAAATACTTGAAACTTGACTGACAACTGGCGTTGACGACTGAAAAACTGTGGCGACGCAAAGTCTTCCACAGTACTTATAAAGTTACAATAACGCACTTTAATACAAGACGTTTTTGCTTCGCCGGTCCTTAGCCAAAATGATTTTTCACTACACTGAAAAACAACTGAACATTCTTGACCACTGGTTGCCGACAGCACATACTTACACGTACGTAAGTAAAAGTAGAAAGTTAAATATTCTACTTATGTAGAAGAACAAAGTAGAACTACTGCGGTACTATACGAAACTGCTCATTTTGATATGACCTAGTAAGTGGCACATATGAGTTTTTCTTGGAATTGTCAGCCACACCTCATCCTTGCCATGCTAACATCACCAGTGTTGCTCTGTGAGTGGTTGGCACACTATAAACATACTTGACATTCTTGTAACAGTTTCGTTCTTTTATGTCTGTCACCCGTCGGGTTAGCTGACAGTTATCACCGACAATGTACTGCACTGTCACTTTGGCATATATGAATGATACGACATACTTTGACTGTTTGTGGCATACTCAGTAGGCTATCTGACTGTCTATCCAAGCTATCAGCCGTACACATGATAGAAGTGTACTGATATCACCTGTGTTTCCATTGCGACGTTTTATATCTATTGAGGCACATAGTTAGCTGGTGGTCGAGTTTGAATACATACATCTCATTCACTACGTTACACGTTGAGTCTCTGCGGCATATAGCCAATGTCAATTCACGCTATCAGCCGTACAACCAACAGAACTGTACTGATAACATTTTGGTTAGAAATTCGTTCTTTCATGTCTATTAATATCCGCATCGTCCTATATCAAATCTGGAGTCTTCACATAAGAGCTTTTCTTTTAACTTTCAGCCACACTCAACTCTCGCCATGCTATGATCACCAGTGTTGCTCTGTGATTGGTTGACGGACATTGTAAACTTAGTAGTAATTCGCAGTTTACTTCAGTTGTTCACCGTTGTCTTTCTTAGGGGCTGTTCTGGGTCGTCGATAATGAGCGGCAACGGCTTTGACATGCTGCTGATTTATGCCCATTGCAATAAGAATTAGGTCAGTTATGTTTCTCATTGTTGATAATTTTTCCATTGTGTTTGGATCATGGTGCCGAAACATAGTCTTCACGTTGTTTGTCAGGTGCAGCATTTCAAGCTGATTTTCTTCAGAACGTGCCAGTGTCTGCAAAGCAGTAAAAATTTGATTTTTCTTTTTCGTTCATCATAGCTCTCCTTTCTGTAACATAGTCTGGAACATGCGCTTTCATCCACTCAATACATGACAGGACAGAATTCATATGTTTGCCTGCACTGATAAGAACTCGGTACTTTGTTCCAGTAATCTTGTTTGTACGCACGTATACATTGCCATTTTCCTTGTCTTGTCGATTACACAGAGTGCTGTTTGCTCCCGCTGCATCATCACAGATACGTCTCATTGCCTTTGTTGTTGCATTAGTCAGTGCACCAGCTTGAATATTCGACAGCTCATAGTTTTTGTCTAGAAAACCTGTCAGCTGTTTCACAACCACTTTGATGTGATCAACGTGAGTATCACATCAGAAATGTCAAAACTAAGTGCAGTATGCAGTTTACGTAAAATATTGTCTCTGATCTTCTGCACTGTCGACTCCTCTTTAAAGTAGCATGTTTCCAGTTTTGAGTCGTACCAGCCAAAGTTCTCAAATCGAAACATGTTCCAACTACAATGCAGCGCAACCCAGACAGTCTATGTCGGAAAGATAGCCAAAGCGACTGTTCTGTTGGTGTGCAATGTCGGAGTGGCTGGGAGCAATTGCTGAAAGTTATTGCTGCCGCACAGAAGTTCATCTAAAGCATGCAGAAGGGCATCTCTGACATCATCAATTTTCACTGACTTGTCCTTCAATTTCTCTCGCCAGTAGGACCGAACTCCATCATCTACTGTAACTAACAGATCAGCCAGTTGATCAGATTCGGCCTGTATGATGTATCGAAATATGTCACTGGACATCTTTTTTTATGGTGGTATATGCTTGCTTTAGTTGGTGAAACAGCTTTGTCATCGCTGCTGTGAGGTTCGACGTCTGACATATTTTGTGTAGGAAGACAAGCAGACTGATTACCTGCTGCAGGATTACGTTCCGCTAGAGTAGATGCATTTGTAGATTGCTCAGGCGTCAGCTGAAGTTCTTCAACAATACGGTCACCAAGACGAAATGCTGGACCCGTTGCACGGTGGATGTGAGGCTGCGACATCTTCACGATACACTTGTTCTTGTCAGTCGTTCGTCCTTGTAGCTGTCTGCCAAGATCCATCGACAACTGTTTCCACGCTTTGTTCTTCAAAGCAATCTGTTCAAGGTGCACTACAACACGATCGACTGGTGCCGCGACAGGATGTGCTGGCCGCATCCACGACAGTAGATCGGTTTTCTCACTCAGAGCAACGAGGACATGAGTAGCATCAAAATTATCCGGCAAATGCAAATTGGTGTAATTATGTGGAAAAACAATCTTTGGAGAATCACCCTGTGTCGCATCTACCACAGCCATGCCGAAATTTTTGGTTCCCTGATTTAGGCCAATGTGCCTTTCTGATAAAACTGGCTCTAAAACCGTCTGGAACTCGTAACCTGGGAAGGCAACCCTGAAGTCAGAAATATGTCGCTGAGGCCCAGCTTGTTTATTCGACTTTGGAGGTTCTAGCTTACTTTTCAGCTCTGTTTATTCCGTGTCGATTCCGGAGTAATCTGGTTTCCTCGACAACTCAGCCTTCATCTCCTCGTACATTCCGTTACGGTATGCAAAGTCTCCCGTTTTCTTCCGCAGCGTCTGTTCCACAGTCCTGCGATGATCGTCCATGTCGCTTTTGCCGATCTTCTCCCAAACAGACGGAAATATAGGACCGACGAACAAATGCTTCAGTTTCTTCACCCTGATGCAACCAACGTACACAATGGAGCCAATCTCCTGCGGCAGTTTTTTATCCGGATTCTCAAGTCCCAGATCTACTGAGACCAAGCTATCAGCCATAGTCTGACCCTGTGCTCGATGGCAAGTGATATTTCTCGACAGATCCAGAGGAAACTGCAAGCGATAACAGTTCTTTGGCATCTGTTTCTTTCTCACCCATGCCGGCAAATCTTTCTTTGAAACACTGAATTTCTGCCTATACACAAAAACCCACTGCTTGTTCTTTGGAAATGGAAAGATGCGTGTTTCTTCACCGCCTACAGTCTTTTTTAGAAAGCCGTGAAAGCCTGGAAAGTTTACAATGATACAGTAAGGCGGCACATGCTTTCCATCCAGCAAAGACCGCGTATCAGCATTGTTGAAGATCACCTTAACGACGGTTCCATTGGCACTGTTGACGAGGCCTGCAGCTACATTGAGGTTGTAAACCAATCGCACATCACATCCTTCGGCAACACACAGTTTGTCTGGTGCACATTTGTACGCACCAAGAGGTAGAGAAAAAAGTGCATCCACGATTGCCTGATTTCCTGGCATACTCTCACATGTTGCCTTGCAAATGTAAAGACGATTTGGTGAGATTGACGAACAGCAGTCGGCCCACAATTGTTGCCGGGTGTGCATAAAACACATGTCGTTTTCGTAATAAATTTCGTAATCTGTTATTACTTTCGAAAATCGTCTACGTTGTACGATTAGTTTTATCAGATCATCCTCATCCTGCTCTCCTTGACGTATCCGATCACAGATCAAGTAGACCACAATTTCGCTTCCGTTGAGTGAAGAAGATACACTTTTCTCGAAGATATTTCTCGTACAAAGCCTTACCTTTTGTGGTTCTTTAATTGTCAGACGGATGTCCTGCATCGTAGATAACAGCGCCTGCAACAGGTCTGAGCTGAGCAGGATCTCCCAGAAAAATCATATGCATTCCGCCGGAGGGCAACAGATCACCATTTTTGTCGACTTTGTGCTGCGGATTGAAGATGACTGTCATGACTTCGTGTAGTAATGCTAGTGACGTAGCAGACATTGTGTTCACTTCATCAATGATAAATGTGTCTATGCCGTGTTTGTGATAGAAACGACGAAGATCTTTAATATGTTTGCTGTCTGGGTTTATGCGGCGTGATGCAGATGAGAACTCATTATGAGACCAACCAAACATGGAATGAATCGTTGGTCCATTGAAGTTGGACGCTGCTTTGCCTGTGCAAGCTTCAGCTTAAACGCGAATTTTCAGTTGTTCGCATATTTTCAAAGCAACTGTTGTCTTCCCGGTGCCAGCAGCACCACACAGATAGATTAACTTGACCTTAGGATTTACGCCAAGTTGCACAGCCCAGTTCTGAACTGGTGTCATGTCTTCCTTCGAGACGTGCGACGGAGGTGGATTTGCGATGAACCGCTTAAATTCGTTGCGAGTCGCCAACTCTTCCAGCGCCTGCCAGTTATGCTGTAACGGAAAAGCCACACATATTTCACTGGGTTCCATCACCTTCTGCTCCATGATGTCTCTGAAAGTGTCCGGAGGCATGAAATTCTGCAGTGTCGAATAGTCTGAATCGTCAACATCGTCCCGAGTATCCGGTCTGATGTCAATATTGACATCGGTGAGCTCATCCACATCCTTGTACTGTGCTCGCAATACGCCTTTGTTGTCGACGCGATCCAAGTGCATATCTCTGTTATGCCGACTTACGAGATGCATGGTGTATGCATACTGATTGTCCCTCTGCCACCTGCTTCCTGGAATGGCAACTTTCTTTTCTTTTTACTTTTGCTTGTAGATTTTAAAGAACTCTTCTAGCCTCATCAGACTGTGGCGACTGTCACGTTCTGCATGCCTCTCTTTATCAGCAAACATCTGCTGGACTTGCGGCGACAAAAACGTTTCATCGGAACTGCCTATCTAAGGCACATTCTGAACAAGTTCGTAGTGTGAGCGATACAGTTGATTCCTCTTCTCAGTCGGCAGATCAAAGAACGTTGTCTGTGTAGTGTTTTTTTCCAAATTCCACTCGTTCGTAATTAATGGCTGGAGCAGTGTACAGAACTGTACTCGGACGAGTGTGTCGACGTGCTTGGCGCTTGTTAAAAATCCAATGCCCACTATTGATGTCGCGAGATCTAAACTTCTTCTTTGTTCCCGGACCGATCTGTTTGTTTTTCAGCTCTGGATTTTTCGACCACGTGTGTCGCACCGTACTCGCAAACTCGTTGAAGGTCATGTCTTTCACGTCTGACTGAGTCAAACGGCCTTTGAATTCAGTATCTGGTCGACATCGCTCGGCGTAAGCACTGTATTCTGTGCGGTCCGAATACTCGATTGTGTTGTAATCATCAACTGCAACTCTGATGTTAGCCCGCTTGTAAAAAACGACGACTTTGACAGGAGAAAATAATCTTTGAACAAGTGACAGATTCATCACGCGATACGCCAATTCTTGCTTCCTTATGAAAGCACGGTGGGAGCAGTCAGCTAAGATTAGATGGCTGAGTACCTGTTTTATGTTTGGAGGCAACAACGTCATAGTTCGTTTGTTGAGATGTTCGATTATTTCATCATGCAACTCAGTGTGCCTATGGCCCTTGGCTGCATACTTTGTAGCATACCTCATTTGGTGAGCGGCATCAAAAAGAACGGATAGATCATGATTTGACCGTAGATATCAGAGAAAATACCGGTTAAGATTGGGAACGCGACCACACGTTCTGCGGGACAAGATGCGCGTTTCCATTTGGTCGGCATTGACTTGCATCACAGCCGCAACAGTGTGATTAAGATTTTTTTTTGGAAAGTCAAAGCGACAACCTTCACCGCTAGGATTACCTCCGCAACTCTTCGCTATGCACTCGTGCATGCATGATACTGCAGCAACCTTTGCCATTTCGACAAATTTGGAAGGATCACACTCAGGATCATTGTACTGCCTTATGATTGGATGCGTCTCCAGACTGATGTCACCAGCTTTGTAATGCTTTACATATTCTTCTCGGTGTTTCTGCAAATTGATCACCTTTTTATCATCGTGCTCATCGATACCAACGTCTTCCGTGTAAAATGAGGTGGTTGAAACAGAGTGTGCGAATAATACAGCATGTCTGCTAGCCAACAGTCCCATCTCGATTATCTCCCAGGCTGCTTCCTTCATCGCTGGTTTGATGTTTCCGCATTTCATCTCCTGGCGCACTACACGACCGTTGTGTATGATGCGACCGATAAGAGCAGTATCGAGGACATGAGGCAGTTTCACCAAATAATGTTAGTGCGGAAAGCCGCGTGTCTCCATGAATTCGACGCGTCCCCAGAACCAACCAGTATCTGTGTTGTTTTTCTTTGTAAAATTACTACCTGATTCTTTTTTCCTCAATTCCGCAAATGTCACAGAGAAACGCTTTCATAAACAGATGACATTTGCGATACAAATAAATTGCGATCTGTGGAGCATACTTGCTCATGAACTTGGTAAAGACAGTCGTATCTTTCTCAAAACCCTGATCGCGTGGCATCTCTTCTCCATACTCCAGCTGATAAACTAATCTACGTACGTCTGGCCATGCTCGAGGATCCAGTTTGATCGTAAGAAACAAATTGGGATTCCCGTTATCTCTTGATATCGACTCGATGCCAAGACGCTCTGAAAACCAGTTCTCTCTGGAGTTCGGAATCTGCGCCATGATGGCTGTTAGATCTGGTAGGTGACTGTGGATCATGCCCTGATCATCGAAACCGTCTTTGAATGCCTTGAAGACAGAGTCTATACTCACGTGCGCAGCTTGTGGATGTTGACTGAGGTAATAGCCGACGTTAGCATTGACAGTTTGCTCGTTCAAACGACTGTATTGATATGCCATGTGGATATCATCTTTCGCGTAGTTCCAGCGCAGTTTTTCATCTGACATGCGATGAGCAAACAAAGACTGCTTTTTAGTAAGTGTCGTACAAGTTTGTAATCTTGAAAGTCCAATGGCGACATCTCACCGTTGGCATAAAGATGTGGGAATGCCAGACTTGCTGAGGCACTGTACGACGGCCGACGATCCGTGCTATCTTCTACGATTTCAATCTTGCCTTCCTTCTTTATTTGCAAAAGTTCCTTTGATCGTAAATACAACTGTGGATACCTGTCAAAACTGAATACATGTGACTCGGAAAATCCCGAACACATTTCTGCCTGTACAACACCGTCGTCGTCACGCTGCTGTTGTTGCTCGAGATTCTGTGCCTCTTGGTCTCCGTCTTCCACTATTTCGTCGTCCACTTCCGCCAACTCTCCTTGTGACTCCAACGCTGCGATAGCCTCATTACTAAGTTCTAGCTCCCCGGATTTTTTTTAATCTGACAAATTCTAGATGATTCTCAAACAGATACAGTAGCCACGGTCGAATTCGCCCTGAATTTGCCACGATGTATCGTTTGCTCGCATCTCTGGCTGTTCTTTCAATGACCATAAAGCGGTCTTTGAGACTTGTTCGTGGAAGCATCTTGCAGAAAGTTGGACCGCAATCTTGGATAAGTGAAATGCTCTCCTGTCAAAGTTTCTTCTAATCGTAAAAGTTCTTCTTGATAGTTACGATAGGCATAATAGGTGAGATGCACGCTTTGTCACCAGGCTGTAAGTCTGGCAGATCTTCGTTTTCATGTCCTGGTTCAGTTCTCTTGGGATACTTTTTTGACACAGACCGCACCTTTTCCCAGGCTTCTTTTTTCCGTAGATCAGTGTCTTTATTTCTCCGTACTGCAGCATTTTGTTGCAGACAGTCATAGCAGACGGATGATTGTATCTGATTCAGCCCAACGAAAATCCTTGTCGATGCAGAACTGCATTTTCTTGTCGTTTAACTTTTTTTGAAAACTGTCATCTGGTGCTCCCCACGTCCATTCACTGCGTGGTTGTAGTGACTTGGTTACAACGTTTAATGCGTTCAGTCGCTTTTCGTCGTCTTTTGTCCACTAAAGTTTTCGACCAGGCTCGCCGATTATCTGGGTGTTGCTTATGACGTTTTTGACTTCTGCCGACAGTTTTTCGGTCGTAGCATTGCACACTTCCTGCCTCAGACGGTCATGGTACTGCTTCAGTTTGTCGCAAAGCGGGTCACGTTGAACGGAATTCTTTCTTAAAGTTTTTTGTAAATTTTTTTTTTATACGATACAGTTGTTGATTGTAATTAACGTTTAAAAACGTCTTACGCGTTGTGCTAGGCCAACGAATACTATACTCCAGTGTGTCATCTGTTGTTCTGGGTGTCGTGTGTGTCTGATTAGTACTGCTCGTCTCCTTATCACTTACTCTATGCACTAGTGGTTTTTTGTGCTTTGTTGGCGACACCGCTGTTACTTTTAAACGTTTCTTCTGGCATTTTTTGTTCTTGTCTAAGTTCTTGAAAAACCGATGACAGTTGTGACACTGTTGTTTCGTGCTCTCCTGGAAAGTACTTAAATGTTGCTTTATTTTTGCCTTCTTTGCAGACCTATGTGGCACACTTGTTGGCTCATCTTCTAGTACTAATACGTCTGCGTTGTTTGCTAGCAAATCCGGTGACTTTTTCTTCGGATTGTTCTGATGGCATTTTTTTGTGTGTATTGATCGCATTTTGTTTTTATACAGGTCCGTATGTGCAGTGTTCAGCGTCGCAGTAGTACGCCTGCTTTCTAGTTGTCATCCGACTGGAAGTACTAGCTTTGTCAATGCTTTCTACACTGCTGAGGGGCGATGGTAATATGACGGTACTTGCACATTCCACTGCTGGTGACGATGGTTTCGGTGCTTGATGCTGAGAATGACAGTTGACTTTCTGCATTTTGACTGCAGCTACTGATGGAAGCTGAACAAGTTTTCTTTTTCTTGTTGATCGTTTGCTGTGTTTTTTTAAGTTTGTGTATCTTGACAGATTTCATGTTATCCACTGGACCAAAACCTGGACATCCCGCAACATCACAGTAATATCCTGAAAAAACTGCATCATTCACTTGCTGATTGGTTTGCTGTGTGGATTCCTGTTCTGGCGGTCCAAGATTTAAAGCATATTGTGGCCATGGCCATACAAATGCATGTGAATACTGCGACTCTATAGATAAATATGCTGCTTCTGACCAGTTCAGCAGGGCTCGCGAAACTCTTTGCGATTGAAATGTTCTTGGAATTACAGGAGACTGATAGCTTCCGGTAGTGTCGCGTTTGCCATGAAGCACTTCAATGTGATTGACTGAATTCAGCAAATATATGTAGCCATTAGCGCCTGCCTCATTAAACGCTAACCAAGTATTTAACACGGTGCTAAAGGAAAAAATTGCGATATCGCAGATAAGACTAATCGCAATCAGATGAGCATCGTCTAGCCACCAGACTTCATCCTGTTCATCATTCAACGTTTCTTCAGACTGCACACGTCAAATGGCAGCTCTCATAGACTTATAGTATTTGATGCTGCAGCGAACTGCGATGCGGCACCTGGAGAATCTTCTGCATCTGAAGACTGTATTGCTCGTCCGAAGTCTGTACGCTGATGCAACAATTCCGGATAGTTGCAAAACACACTACAGCAGTTCTCAATGATGCTGACATAGTTATCCTGACTGCCAGTTAGACAGTAAGACAAGCTATTATAGCCACAGAATTCTTTCGTATTCAACTCCAAAGCAATCTCTGAACATGGTTGAGGGATACAATGCAAAAGACATCCCGGCACGTTGATGAGCAGCTATATCGTACGGTAGGTGTATAAACACCTGTAAAGTATCATAACTCTCTGACGTTTAAGAAGTTTACAGATATGTTAAATACACACTCAGCTTTGCTTAGCGTCAACTTCGAATAAATGGTAATTTAAAAACATGTTTACAAGTGACAAGTAAAAATTTTGTGCTAAACGCAAAATATAGCAAAAACGATACTCTTCGTCACGCACAAGCTCAGTTAAGTATAGCAAAGATATAATACAGTTTGTACTTTTTCGAATGCGTAACCAGATTGCTAGATAGATTGCTTGATAAATAGATTGGTTCTAGATAGCTTGAATAGTTCAATTTGATTTGACTTTGCTGGTTTAAACTAAAATAAAAAAAACGAAACTAAAATCCTGCAACAAACAAAACAAACGAAACGTTATCAGCAGTATCATATACAGGGCGCGGCAAAAAACTGCACCCGTAAAGTTTTTCGCCGTTTTCTCAGCAACTGTTTGAAATTTTAATTCGAAATTTTACCATTTTATTTACTAAAACTTTTTACATTAACTGCCAAGTAAAATTTGATTCTGCTAAAAAACAACGAAGTTACAGACTTTTTAACATGACCGCCTACCGATTTTTTAGCATTCAAAAATGTTCCGGCTACAACACCAGTTTAATAAAGTCGTTGAAACAACACGGTTAAATAATAATGAGAACTCCATTGCCACTGCGAATGTTCGAAGTGTTTACCACCAGCTCCAAGCAACAACACCAGACTTCAGTCGCTTTATTTGAGAACTCTTTTACAGCCTTGTCGATCAGTCTTTGTGGCAGGTTGCCCCAGATTACCCAAAGCGCTTCCTTGAGTTCTAGGCTTGTTTTCAGCTTGTTTTCTAACATTGCATCCCATACGTGATAGTCAATTGGATTTATATTCGACGAATTTGGAGGCCATTGGTCTTTTGTGATGATATCTGGACAGCTGGGCCGCAGCCAGTTCTGTGCACTGCGCGGCGTTGCATGCTGTGGGTGCTGACGCGCCCGGCGCGCCGTCTTGCTGAAAGATGAATCCTGGAGACAGCTGGCGATTACTTTAAAGGAACGATAATATAGTGATAATTTATAAACAATGTAAATTGTTGTTTATCAAAACGTCACTGTGACATCATCGGCAGTAACGTGTAAGCAGATTTTAAAAATTAAATAGCATTTTTAGCATAAAAATCACATTTTAGATGTAAAAGGTTTCGGTGAATAAAGCTGTAAAATTTCATATTAAAATCCCAAACGGTTGCCGAGAAAACGGCGAAAAACTTTAGGGGTCCACTTTTTTTCTGCCGCACTCTGTACATAGTGTTTCGTAAAAAGCCTCCATTTTTTCTTTCATAATTCAATGAAGTGATGACCAATTTGCACAAAATTTTTACCAGCTGTAGGTGACAAAATATTAGATAAAAATATTTAAACAAAACATAAATATTGGTTAAATATTCTTTGCTAGTCGTGATGCAACACTGACGTCGTAGTGTGTTGTGACTACAAGTTTGCTTGTCGCAACTGGATCTGTCAGTTACTGAATACCCACCCTTCATGCTTTTGCGGTGAACTTCATCTGGTTTACTAATGTCAGACAGTTGAATATAAAACGATTACTTTCACACACTTTGGAGATAGTTTAACTTTTGCATGTTACAACAAGCCAGTGCACCAGCGCACAGCACTTGCACGATCGTTGAATTTCTGCCTCACATTTGACTTTATGTGAAGGAGTATCATTTGACTCTCTCAATAGGAATGTGCTATTACTATATTCAGGCATTCGTTCAACCCACATTTTTGCTCTAGCCGGAAACCTATGAGCGGTACGTGCACCAAATTTTGGGGATTTGTAAAGGCATCGATGTTTAGCTTAGGGTGAAATTGGGGGGATCTGACGATTAATTTTTTGGGTAAAGAAGGAAAAGAAAATGTGTCTTACTCCCCATATGTTTTCCGTTAGCGAAACTGGGGCGCTGAATTTTTTTGCAAACGGGCCTCTCAGGGTGACATCCGGCGAAAAAAAAATTTAGCTTACAAAATCGTGTGGGGAATAAGGGAAACATTTTTTTTAAATTCCGCGTTGCCTAAGATCAGCAATTGGGGCCCGTCGTCACGCGGAACCTATCGGCTGTATCAGCATGCTTTCTGCACCAGATTGCAGAGAAATAGGCTCTGGTGGCAATGCGAGGGTTTGGAATTCGAAATTTTTGCCCAATGCTAAAAAATTTTTGCAAAAGTGGACGTTTTTCACTTTTGGACTCCTCGCCATATTTCCGCCGTTTTTTTAACTTTGGCCTACAAATTTCTCGGGTACATAGCCCTATCCGCGGACGTTCCAAAAACGTCAAAGTATGTGGACCAAGGTTCATCTGTTTGAGATAATGTGGGTTTTAGTTTTTTGCCGCATATCGCAAATTACTTTTCCACCCATGTTGCGGTTTCGCTCGAAAATGCGCGCTTTTTTCCGCGCGATGCCACAGATTTTTGGTGGTTGGCGTTAAAGTCTTCCTGTTCGACTTCGATCACGCTGAGTGTCTTCATGTTGTTTAGTGCTGACACGATGAACATTTTTCATCAATGAACTAAGCAAAGTTTACCATCGTAGCAGTGTAGCAAATGACAGCACCAGTTGCAACCAGCAAACTTGTAATTACTACACATTATGACCTCAGCATTATGACATCACGACTAGCAAAATACATTCAACTAAAAACCTACATTTTGTTAAAATATTTTAAGTTAGCTTTTTACACCTACAGCTGGCATAAATTTTGTGCAAATATATCGCCATTTAACGGAGTTTTGAAGGATAAAAAACGAAACATCGTGTAAACACAAGTGACACAAACAATGTAGTCACACATATGCTAAGTGTAAACTTGCCGGAAAGTCCACATCCCACAAAAGAAGGAGACTCTGCTATATAGCTTCTACATTGGGAAATACTTCTCCTATATACACTATTTTTTGCGTAAAGCAAAGTTGTTTTATTGTTAACACAAAGCAGTAATTTTCTGAAATTTAGTTATGTGCAACTGTGGCGCCCTCTGGCGAATACCAGTCATCATTTCAAATGACACTCAGCAGTAGTGCACGACACTTTATAACAAAACGAACAGCACACAAAATCACAACCACGTAATAACAATTCAACCGTGCGGCCATATCACTATACTAACTAAGCAAACTACTACAAGACCAAAATCTGTGGCCTATTAATTTTTTTCTGAGGTTTCAAAAGTGCTTCTTGAAGTGCTTGATAAAATATTTAGTAAACTTTTTTAAATATAGAAAACGTACACAAAATAAAAAAAAACGTTAAAACACGCAAAACGTGACAAGAATAAAGAAAACATAAAAAACGCTTATTACATTTATGATGCTTTGTACTTGATATGCAATTAATAACGTTTGCAATGAGAAACCACGCCGTGTTAAACAAGTCTGAACTGATGTGGAGGAAAAAGTTCCTTATCACAAACTGAACGGTACTTCAAGCCATATGTGTTAACGGCGGCTTCTATTTCCTATAAAAAGTCCAAAAATTTAACCCCTCGACAGAATAAAAACCCCTGATTTGACTGAAATAAAATTTGGCACGGTTGACTACGTCGGCTAGGTGACCACTCGTGCAACATTTCATGTAAATATGCCCAAGGGGGCTTCTGGGCAAATAGATGAAATATACGCCAAAAGTTTTATAGCCATATACTTTTTTCTTAAAAACACACCTACAGACCAGACCCGTCGGCGGATTTTTGCGCGCAATTTCTTAAACGACGCATTCTCGCGCAAGAATGTGCCTTTTAAAAATTAAAAAAAATTTAGATTAATATTTAACGTATTTATTAATTAACCCCTTAACTGATATCATGACGACGTGCGTCGTCACGATATGTGTATTGCACCCGGCTGTATGACGATGCACGTCGTCCTAAACTATATATGCCGGGCTGCCGTGCAGCAGTAGCCAATACATCATAGTTTAGCAGTGGCGACTTCAAGTACTTGGCCATGCTTACTAACCCACTTTCAACCAATAGCAGCCCGTAGCACAGCACCATTCATTTCCGGTAGCAGTCAAGGGGTTAAACAATTTTTTAACGGTCATAACTTTGGCTGTGTATAAAATAGAATCGCAATTCTTGGCTGTAAATAAGGTTTTTGGGGACGGCCAATATAATGGTGTTATTCAAATTTACCTCGGACTTTTCCTGATTGCCATGGCAACGAAATTTGAGACACAAATCGCTATAATTCGGCTTTTGTAAAAGATATCTCTAAAATCTTTGCGTCTAATGAAAGGTTCTGGGGACGGGCTATTGAATAAGGCCAATTTAATTCCACCACAACCGACCCTTGTTGCCATATAAATGTCACGTGACCCCAAACGGTCAAGATCATGACCGTAAAATATCTATGGCCAGATATCTCCGTAGTTGATCATCTGTAGGAAAACGTTATTTTATTAACAAAACAGAAAATACAAATGTACAAAAAACATAAGTTTATACACTAGTTAATGGCAACATTTGACGACTTGTACAAAGAAAACAGCAAAAAATACAAAAGGTGATATTTGCATCTGTACGTTGACACACAGTCTCGTCAATCGTTTGTAAGTTGTCTGACAAAAGTTCCAATCCGCAGAACAGCCGAACGCAAAATGCCCGATAATTTCCTGATTTTTCGTGGATTTTGATGAACGTGTGTATGGTCTTCCTTGCTGGAAATGACGTCTTCAATAGGCTTATTCTGCAAGGTGCGAACTGATCACTGCCTTTCTCACGCTCCATCACGCTAGTTGTGTCGATTTTCTGCAACAAACTCTCCACACTCGCCTGCACCTATCTCTTTTCCGGAAACTTCCGCAACAAACACCTCGAGCTGCAATTTTTTTTTTCTAACGCAAAAGCTTAATCAGCGTACGATTGCCTTTACTGATCTTGCCCATAACTTTAAAAACGACTGGTTTAACAAAAATGTCGTCCTGTGACGTCAGTAATTTGACGACAAAAATGTAGACTTGAAGTCAAACTTTAAATAAGTATCAAAATGCCATTTGGGCGTGACGACTGAGGGCTCAGCCTTATGCAATCACTCAACAAAGCTGTTCACTGATTAAAGAACTTTAGTTCGCAGTGGTGGCATTCTACGTTGAGCGTTGCCCACGGGCAGTCATAAATTCACATACAGTGTAGGCCTAGTTCGGGTGTGCCAATTTAGCCAAGCAGGCTACTTAAAAGTCGCTTTTAAAATGTTGTGACCGTTACGTAGGCCTGTAGCTCTTTATGGTAAACCCAGCTTAGAGCTGCGGTGTGTCACCCGCCAATGCCATATCATATGGGTCATACAATATCAACTGCCAGGCCACCCGATACAGATGAACGCACCCATCTTAACACCAATCCGACAGACCGGTGCTCCATTTACTTACCCCGAAGGAAAGGAAGACTGAGTTGACCCTTGGTGTTGGTTATATACTTAGATGGTTTACCTGTCCACAGACAGTCACCCATCACAGTGTAGCACGGTAGTGCGTAACACTGTTGTAAGGGCGACTATCAAAGTCAATGGGAAACCCCAGATTTTGGGTACTCGTAGCTCCCTAACCCTTGAATCAATCGACTTGAAATTTGGCTCGTATAATTACGTCGGCGATGCGACCCCACACGCCAAAAAATTTACAAATTGGCTTAACAGGGCTGGCGCGGCCAAAGGGTGAAATATATGCCTAATGTTCAAAAAAGTATTATTATTTTTCTTATTTTCTTATTTTCTTATTATTTTAATTTTTATTTTTTTTATACTTTTCTTGCCAAGCTTTGAAGAACACATTTTTGGGAGTATCGCCGTACTTTCTGCACTGGATGACGTGTTTCGGTGGGGATTGATTTTCTAAAGAAGTCTCAGCATTTATGTTTAATATTATTCCCTTCTAAATACTCCAAAACCGCAAATTTTTGGCACATTTTCAGACTTAGAAAAATACCACTGAAAATGCTTAACAATGGAAATGCTCACCTACAAACTACCGTTAATCGTCATCGTAGCCCCACCAAAGTGGCATAGTGAATAAACAATATGGCCTCGGAAATTCCAAATATGCGGTTAGTTTGGATCTCTGCCTACAGGTCACGTGACACGGCGCATGTGCAGTGAACTTTTGGCTTTTAACATGGACAAATGCAAGCTTAAGGCTTTATATCTCCCTAACGGTGCAAGATAGACGCATGGTCGCAATCGACCACTCATAGGAAATCGTTCACCGCGAGTCGAATGGTCACGTGATTGTTTTTAACTCACAATTAAATTTGCTAATAAAACACCACTTATTAAATATAAAAAAACTTACCAGTTTACACTTATGCGTAAGGGCGACCAAGTCACACACCCAAAACAGCCGAAATCATTTGACTAAGACACAGAGTGATAGAACGACGAACTGGCTGCCCTTACAAACCCATGTGACGTGACCCCATTTAACCATTTCCACTCCAGCATTATCTCGTAAGCTAATAAACGTAGTCAATGCAAATGTGATACAAATGTTTTCCAGCTGATTAAATCTAGTGCTGATGGTCCGTACCTAAAAGAGTCAAACTGGAAACTGTTGAATCTATTTCGGAAGACTGGTTATATACGGGCATGTGAGTGTACGGTAGCTTAATCACCATGGGCTGTTACTGTAGGTTATTCATAAATGCAGCTTCTTCAGCTTATCCACACCTCGCATGCCATAAATTACTTCAATTTAATCTTAATCTTATTAAACTCAATATTAACGAACGAACATTTTAAGATTAAAATGAAACCGATTCACAGTGTTTCTTGCCACTCGTGTGCGTAAAGACTTTGTGTTCAATGCTTACTTTACTTGAAAAAAACGTGTCATTCGATAAGTATCGATGGCGAAAGCCTTTAAGCTTAATATAGGGGCCTATTGGGTACTGGTATATTACAAATTTACTGTAGACGTAACTTATTAATATTGCTGCGTTACCACACGTCTGTAATGTAGCGTTAAATCGACACGGACAATTTATATGCCGTAGGCCTAGTTGTACAACTTTGTATGGAAGTTATAGGAGTTAGGACAAAAGGATTTCATTCCTGCTTTGCCGGCGGCCCACTCGATACAAGGTACAATGCAAAATTTTAATTTCACACATTCATTGGCTCACGTGATAATGCGGAGTGAAAAAAATTAAAATGGGGTCACGTCACATGGACACATGGCTTTATAAGAGCAGCCAGCTCGTCGTTCTATCACTCTGTGTGCTAGTAAAATGATTTCTGCTGTTTGAGATGTGTGACTTGGACGCCCTTACACAGTAGTGTAAACTGATAAGTTTTTTAGTCCGCCCGAAAGCGATAGCTTGCGGAGCGGGCTTATGTTTTACGCATGATGTTTTTTTTATTTTTTTTTCGGAGCATAAGATCTCCGAGATGCGTGGGCCGACCGGCTTGAAATTCGGGAGCGAAAAACATGCAAAATTTGGCCCGATTTCGGACGACTTCAAAGTTCGGCGGCGAATATCTCCAAAACGGATGAAGATATTTAAATTCGGATAGTCATTCCGTGTATGGCGATTCCTCCTGCGTTAGGCAAACAAATCCGGTGAAGTATGGTCCAGTGACCTTGGAGATTTAGATGTTGAATCGTACCCACCCAAAGTGCATTTTTCAAAAAAACATATTTCGGCCCCTAAAGGGTGCTGCGCCCCCAAATTTTTACACGCGCTAGAGAATGACCAAGTCTTACTAACGCACCCCCACCGGGGACAACGGCCCCCCTTACAACTTTTTTCAAAGGGGGGTCAAAAATTGGCTTAAAATGGAATAAATGAGCCACTATAACTTCGGAGTTAAAGAATGTAGCCCGACGAAACTTTGGCACTTGACGTGCCTCTAGGTGGGGGTGTTAACGCAAGTACAACTTTTGGGAGCACTGCCCCCTTAAAATTTGGAATGGCAAAAAACGTCCAAAATTTAGTAGGTTTTACGACAACTTTCGAGTTTGACCGCAAATATCTCTAAACTGGATAAAGATATCGACAAGCGGTAAACGGCGCTATCAAATACGGTTAATTCCGCGTTGAACAAAAAAAATTGTGTAAATTTCGGTCTTCTATCAACCAAGTTATAATGGCTTATTTTGACCTACCCTAAGTCGCATTACCTGGAAGACCATATTTTGGCCCCTGGTAGGTGCTGCGCCCCCAAATTTTTACACGCGCTAGAAAATGACCAAGTCTTATTAGCGCACCCCCACCGGGGACGGGGGCCTTTTTACAACTTTTTTTAAAAGAGGGGGTTAAAAATTGGCTTAAATTGGAATAAATGAGCCATTATAACTTCGGAGTTAGAAGGTGTAGCCCGACAAAACTTTGGCACTTGACGTGCCTCTAGGTGGGGGTGTCAACGCAAGTACAAATTTTGGGAGCACCGCCCCCGTTAAAATTTGGGAGGGCAAAAACGTGCAAAAATCGGTGCGATTTACGACAACTTTTGAGTTTGAACGCAAATATCTCTGGAAGCGATAAAGATAGCGACAAAATCTAAACGGCGTTGACAAAAACGATTTTTTCGGCGTTGAACAAAAAAAAATTGTGAAATTCGGTTTACTAGGAACAAAGTTATAAGCGCTCATGTTGACCTACCTTAAGTCGACAATGCGCGTTCGGCGTATACCAATGCATTTGAGTTCGG
>Ga0056128_1002642_pt1 | contig 21406 bp, 12 predicted proteins | sample WorMetLIZISLAND2_FD_71113 | JGI IMG/M metagenome (GOLD analysis project Ga0056128, IMG submission 71113) | Marine gutless worms symbiont microbial communities from Max Planck institute for Marine Microbiology, Germany - Olavius geniculatus... ... | reverse complement strand
TCCTCTTTTTCTTCTCCCTCCCTTTAGAAGTAGGACCCCTTAATCCAGCTAGGTGTTCTGGGAAGCGCTGTAAGCTTTCCTAGCAAGGTCTGGGGCAGAGCCCCAACCGAAATCGAATTTGGTGTATTTTAACGTTTAAAATATAACATTTGGTGGCAACAAATTTTAATTATTTTTCATATAATTAACTGACCAAATTTAGTGCAGTTTAAACCATATAGGGGCAAACGAGGGTGGCGTTGCACCAAAACTTTAAAATTAGGCTACTCCTATAGCCAAAAATTTTGCTCGGGGTTGACCTTTTTCCCCCTTTTGGGCTTTCCCCCTTTCCCTCCCTTTCTCTTTTTCCTTTCCTCTTGCTTTTTTCCCTCCCGTCTCCTTTTCTCCTTCCCCTCTTCTTCCTTGTGTTAAAAGCAGGACCCTTCAAATGCAGCTAGTGTCTGGGGAGCGATGTGAGCCCCAATTGAAATCGAACTTAGTGCATCTTTGCTTTAAAATATCACATATGGTGGCAACAATTTTAATTCTTTTGCTCAGAATCAAGTGACCAAATTTACTGTATGCAGTTAAAATAATAAAAGCAAACAAGAACGGTGAAGCAAATGTAAAAGCAGGCATAGGCTTACAAATAATCTGCGAGCGAAGCGAGCCGAATTTTTTTTGAACTGTTGTACGCTGAATTGTCACATTAAAATTAAAATTGCGTGGGGGCGGTTGAACCCGCTAACCCTTCCCCTTAAATGCAGCTTTGAAAGTGGAGGCTAAAAGTAATTTGCGAGCGAAGCGAGCAGAAAAAAATAGGCTGTTGTACGCAGAATTGTCGCATTCTGTGTTATGCGTTTCTAGGAAATTTGCTACCAAAAATATTCCCCCAGTTTTCAATTTTTTATTTCCCCCCAACTTTTTCCAGGAGGCATTTGCCTTCACCTGTCAATGGAGTGGACGCCCTTGACTATGTAAAGGTGTCTAGCGTCTACCGTCATTTTGTCTGAAGCAGGCCCGTCGAGAGCCACAGCGGGACCCTGAGAAACATTCTCGTGGACCCTCTAGAGAGAAAATTTTTGAATTTTTTTAAATGCTGCATTCTGGTGTACTTTATATTTTTGAGCGACGGCGGGGCCTCCCAAACGTCGCGGGGCCCGGGGTAACTTACCCCCCCACCTCCCGCTCTTGACGCGTGCCTGGTCTGAAGTTGTTCACCGGGACTGTCAGACTGTCTAATGCATAACGGTCGGTATCATAGATATATGCTAAAGAAAAATTTTAAAAAACGTCAAAAACGCGCTTTGGTAAAAAAATAGGAAACGTTTATAACCATTAAATAAACGACGTGGCCGGTTTTTTTGCCCGCGCCATACTATTTGCATGAGCAGGTTGTTTGTGTGGACTAAAATAATGCTGCTTCAGTTTTTTTTGTCGTATGTACTTAATTTTTTGTTATCTATGGATCTAAACGCACACAACCGGTTATTATTTTGTTTTAACACTTTAGTTTTGTAGGCTTAAGCTATTTATTAATATTTTAAATCATCTTTATTTTTACTTTAAGCTTTTAACTTTACGTTAAAACGTGTTTTGTATAAAAAAATAAGCGGACTAAAACGGCTTTCCTCAGGACAAAGTTTTATTGAAGGCTGCTACCACCTAAGTCTATATTTTCATGTTCGTCCCTGTTTAAATTTTTTTTTCTAACATCTTCAATTTTTAATTTTATAGGTATTATTGGGCTAATTTGTCTTTATATTGTGTTTTATATTTCAGCCACATTTAATTTATAGGCCTAAGTCAAAGGTGTCGTTCGTTTTGGTTTTTTTGGGTGTTAAGTTTCTTGCTTGCTCTAGTGACTTCGTTTTTGTGTTTTTTTGGTGTTTTATGGGTTTAGTAAAGCACGCTTCATGTGCATTCTAATAAAATGATCGTCTTTATCTCTCAGCGCTGTCCCCTCTGCTACCAGGAGTATAGAGTCAAATTTTGTATTTGACCATACTGTACGAGTATCGCAATGTGCTTAAAGTTTACTTATTCTGTTTTCTGTTTACTTGTTTGTTTTAACACTTGAATTGCGGCCGAGTTTGCCAGAAATATCGAGGAAAAAGTTAGAAAACGTAGCATACTGGGTGGAGGAGGTTGACAATCTGGGCGTAGACAATAAACAATGCATCGTGGTGCAAAGCGTGCCACTGTATAGGCCTATGCACTGTGACTGTTCGTTCGTATTGTTAGTGTCGTAGCTTGTCGCAAAATATTCCTGCTGCTGCTGCAAGCTTCAATCTGTGTCCGGAAAAAGCGGCTGCGCTAAACAAAAATGCATAAGCATGCACAATATTCAACACAATTCAGTAACATTCATGCACAAAGCATCACCTAACACCGTCACTGTGAGTAAAATTTTAACTTACTGCGTTTTTCTATTGTAATATATTTGTATTGTAATACAATAATCTTTAATACCGTTAGCACTCGAAACGCAAAGCACTTGCCTGCAATGTCCGAAGCGACAATTTCCGATGATCTCTTCGTAAAGATTATTACTCTTCAACATTCACGGAGACGCAATAGGCCTAATTACTGTCGCAAAATTGTTGCAAATAAACGGCTGATAATTACAATAAGAAAAATAACGTGTATCACTTTTATTCATGAACTTATCCTGACAAATTTTGCCGGCTGTTTTTTTTTCAGACGCAGCGTTACTTAAGCATAAAAGAACTGGTCGATCGGTACGTCGCCGGTTGCAGGTGGCGTTCTCGCGGGTGTGGTTGTCAATATTATTGTTATGCGTTACGTGTGCTTGAAACTTTTTTTTAAATTTGCCGTGTTGCAGCTATTGTGAACGGAAACTTCACGTATAGGCTGCATGCTATCCTACGTGTCTGTATTAAAATGTTACAACGCAAAAGCTGTGAACAGCGTTAGTAAACTTTGTGATGTTGTTGGTGAATCTAATTGTTTGAAATGCTGTGATCATACGCAATGTAATGTATTGTTGACTTTAGCAGCTTGTAAATGGCATTAACTGTATAGTATTAATTGTATGTCGGTATGCGTTATGTATGCATTAATCTATATGCAATCGAGTTGCTTTGTCGCGTCTTGTGGAAATTGCAGCAACAAAACAATTACCAAGACATGTTAATTATTTGCGAATTGAGCATTACGTGTTTAGTCGCATCGTAGGCCTGAGTAATGATGTCACTTCGTTGAAATCCACACAAAAAATCCAATAACCTTGTTTTAGTTACAAATAACTAAATGCCTTTTGGCATAAGTAATAAATGTGTGAAATTTGGTTTCAAAATTTTCTGCGATCGCTAAGAAAATACTTTTAAAAATAGTGGCTATATGTATATTTCCAGCACACTGAAGGCCTACATCGTAAGTTTGTAACGTAAACTATTACCTCTGAAACTACCTCTAAATCAGTTATTTTAGTTTCTCTCATTTTGTAGGATTTTAATTTCTTAACTGGCATTTAAGCAGTTCCCAGATCAGACATGGAAAATGTCAACGCATAGAATCGAATATGTAACGAATGAACAAACTAAAATAAGACACAAAACCCAGCTGTCGCTAGCGTGGGCCGACCGTACTGTATCGCCTGTATCCGAAAGCCAGCGTCCGACTTCCGGTGGTGGAAAGAAAACATTGCCCAGAGTGACCACAGTTCCATACACGCTATGATGACGCTGCTATATCGAACGCTACAATCAATGCTACGATATGATACGGTAATTCGGCGCATGGGTGATGGTGGCAGGCAACAACTTTGCATTAAAAACTGCGGCCATTCTGCTGCAGACAGAAACACAGCTAATATTGACAGCCATATTAGAAATTCGTCATTGCCCTAACCAATTCGGTACCGTCATCGACCCCTGACGACGTACCGTTTTGTCACAATACATGCGATAACAGATAGACGAGAAACAAACGACACATCGTATTCAAATCTCGACCTAGCGGTCGGTTAAAAAACCATAAACTAGACCTTCTCACTAAATTAGGCGTCGCTAAACTTTAGGAACTGAAAAGAAACAAATACAAAGTCGCTCATATTTAAACCTACAGCGTTAGGCTATGATACGAATAAGGCGTATATAATTTAATCTAATTTAATCTAAAACCATTTGACATAGCGCCAGCGCCGTTGTCACAGGCGTAAACCATATGGGTTAAGCGCTGAATCTGAGGCTGGAGATGGACCAAAAATTGCACATAAAATTGTCAGCATTAAACGCAGATTTCAGCAGTCTATACGTCTTGACCCCTGGGTTCAAGAAAATCTGCGCACGTGGGCGTCAAAGAGGGGTACCACCTAAAAGTAGTTATTTCACCGCTATTAGCTTGTCTAGCGAGAAAACTACTTTTAAATCAGTTATTTTAGTTTCCTATCATTTGTAACGTGACTATATAACGTCTACCTGAATGTCATGATATTTTATTATTGTGGTAATTCTTAGCTTTACACAATTAAAAAGATAAAGGTAAAGGTAAAGGTTGTAATTTGTATAGCGCATTGTCGCGTATACACACCTCTAATGCGCTTTTCGTCACTAACCAAAACCGCCGGTGGCACAGCCACCGCTGCAGCCTGCAGACACAGACTGGCGCAGCGGCCGGCCCGGCAACCCCAGTCAGCTGTACAAAGGTCCCCACCTTCCGTAACCATATAAATGGGTTACTACTCATTTAGCCTACCCCGGAGGGATGGCAGGCTGAGTTGGCGTTGTTGGTTGACTGATAGCGGACGCTTTACCCACAAAGTGGTCAAACAGCCATCCATCAGTCTAGCGCAGGATAGAGAAAGTTCGCCGACCAGGACCGACGTTCTAACCACTATGCTACGCCACCAACCACCAAGTTAAGGCTGTTGTTTATTTTGGTTTGTCATTCAACTGTTTAGGTCGGTGGTTGCGTTTTCTTGTGTTTTTTTGTTTTTTGTTTTATTAACACACGTCTGGTGCGTATTCTAAGTTCTAACACGTAGGTAATCTGAACAAAGCGCACATGATACACGACAGCGTCGGTGCTACCACCGGGGAATACTTGTAAGTGTAGAACGTGTAATAAAATTAAAATGGGTTTTAAAACGATACCTACATTTTTTCTCTTTTATACGGGGGACACCTTGAATATAGGAGGTCGAAACCCATACATGCAGTTAAAATGTAAAATTTTATGCTGCAAGTTTCTTACCGGTATGCAGGTTGTCCTGGTCTATCTCCAGTGATTTCGGCACAATCTATTGTTGAAATAGGTTTATGCGTCGTAGCTTGAAATCGCGAAAAATTACTAAAACCCGCTTTCTGAATTTCAAGGTCGTTTAAGGTTATCGAAAATTTCGTCAGTAGTGCTAATTATGATAAGCAGCAAGTCTCTGTCTATCGGCGACCGTCTTACGCCAAATTAGTGATAGTAGCAAAAATTGCGCAGGGATTCCACTTTGTATCGCTGTAAGATTTACGTCTACTTGTTATCTGCATAATTCCAGAAATTTAAAAAAAACAACACGTTCACCTACTATGGAGGCGTCCGCGTGTGTCCGTTGCTAAGCAGATTTTTCTGACTACTGGTAGCTAGAAGTAACCCAATGAACCAAATAAATGGTACCCAAGTCTGAGATCCCGTACATAAAAATTCTTAAAACTAGGGGATTAAAACTTAAACTACTAAACTTTACATGAGATAGGCCTAGAGCAACTTATAGATAAAAATCACCCATTTTTCTTAGCCCCTTCTCATTCAGCGCCCTAGATCAAAGTGACCTCGTTCGAATTTCTGGAAAATCTTTACGAATCCTAAAACTGAGTCTTTGTTCTAGCCCACAGTGAAGATTTTGTGATCCTAGCTTGTGTCGTTTTGACACAACACCGCAGTGTGACAGGCAGACAAACAAATAGACCGACGGACGCCTCTACGATAGATAAGTCGCACTATAGCATTATATAGGCCTACTGTCGCGCGTAATTACTATGTATACGCAACTGTTGAAGCAGCGCCTTGTAAGTTCTTTCATTGACTTACACGGCGTAGCAGTGATATTGCTACGCGGTTCGACGTTGGACGATAAAAGGATCAAAGTGCTGGGTACAGGTCAGTAACATAGAGCTGGCGAGATGTAGGAAGGGCATAAAAACACCGACGAACGGCGATATCAAGCAGGGTGAAATTTATCTCTACACGATACGCAGGTACATCTACACTGTGTCCACAAAAAGTGCCCCCTCTTAAACATTTTGCAATAACAATTTTGCAACAAACCTGCACCGATTTAAATAAAATTTTACACATATGAATCGACATTCAATTTGTACACTACATTAAAGTTGCACAAAAGTCTATTTTTTGCAGACGTATCAAATTTTAAATAATATGACGTCGATCACTGCCGGTTTTGCAATCTGCGGATCCAGTCGTATTGATCTTGCATAGCAAAACGTTTCACAGAAGTAAGAAACCAGTTTTTTTTTAAAAATTTAGATATTAATTTTAGCACCGTATGCTTTTTTAATTTTGAGTATTTTGATTAAAATTTGATCTGGTCTTGACAACATTTTGTTTGCTTATCAACAAGAAATGACGTTACACTTACAGATGACTTCAGCCAATAAAAAAGTAAGTCGTGTTGAAAATGCTGATCTGCGAAATCACTTTGAAAAAATGAAAATTTCTTAAACGAAACGACTGATTCCCATTATATATGAAAAAATTCATTGAAATCAGTGCAGGTTTCCACTTGTTATTGCAACATGTTCGGGAGCCACTTTTTGTGGATACAGTGTATTACTTGAGTGCATCAGCCAGCCAAGCTATTGACTCATGCCACAGCATAATGCACTCGGCGTGGACGGGATGACCGCTGCGGTGTGGTTAATGAACCGAACTTGCAGTAAGATTAAATTCACCCGCAAACGACGACTTAGCATTAACACAGCCTACCTACACTGTACACTTACGTAGCTTACGCTTGTTGACCCCTGGCTGCACGCGTAATCACAGTGCTGTTGCTCCTGCTATTAGCCCGATCACCCGCAGTCAGTCATCGAGTACATTGCATTTCCAGTGCCCTTATTAAATGGATTTGCCTGCAGTGTTTTTAACAAAGACTTAGTAGGGCCTACTCAAGGGAAAGGTCGTCAAGGTGCATGAGGATTTAGCCGTCGCGGAAAACTGATAAATCGACATCGGGCCTAAAAAGCCCCAATTTTTCGACTGAAGATACAAAGAATTGGTAAAAACAGAAAGGGAAAAAATGTTAATTTAATTGTGACAGCTCAACTGGGAACGAACATAAGCTTATCCAGTCAGTTTTTATGGCCAGAGTACCTCTACTCTCTCTACCTGCACGGACTGTAACACATGATACGCATTCTACAAAGATATGAGTAAGACACTGTAAAGATCATTAACAGTATGTTTCAGAAATATTACCTGGCGCTTACAGCTAATTGGAACTTAGACTACTACTAAAAGCAACCGCAAAGCAACAATCGCAGCAACTTGCTAACTGCGGTCGCTAAAATATGCCTAGTTGGTCCAAGTTTGACGAATTTTGTTACATGAATCGAGTTCTGTGTCGCCTTGCAATAATTCTTATTTCCAGAAAACATAACATAGCAGAGCTATGGGTGGCGCGGTTTCTTATAGTCATAATGAAGTAACGTGAAACAATAATTAGACTGCAAAGCTGCTTTGCCGACTTCTTGAGTATACTTAGGCCTATCCGAGCGTCGAACTACGAGTGTTCTGGCCCGCTGCGGTTCGTTGCGTGACTAAAGCGATAAAATAAGCGCGTGGCGCATACCACACACGGAGACACATCAGAGCAGAAAAAGACTAAACAATGCGATCGTATTCGTTGGAATCAGATAGCCGCAAACAGTGGCGATACTCTATACTCAACTATTTATTATCTATTTTTATAGCCAAGTCGTTCACTGAAGAATTGCAGGAAAGTCACACGTCACCGCAGGGGAGACATCGCGAGACTTGTTTTAATATGCGAGTATCTGCTTACTAAAATTATATGATCTGTAGGCATATCTGTCACATTTGTGACATTTTATAGTTTTGTTTGTCATCGTGACGAAATTTAATGCCACGTAACCAGTGAAATAACGGTGACAAGCGGAAAAATTCATCAAGTAGGCCTATAACGGCACAAAAACAGCAAAAACAGTCAATACAACACTGACTTAACTTTGACGTGAAGCACACCTAATCAGCACTAAAAGGCTTTTCGTTACGAAAATGTCAGCTAAACAGCGTCAAATAGCATTACGCTAAACATCTCCATCATACTTGCAAGAGCCTGAATTCAATAAAAATACTGAATAAGCTTCTGACACTGACGTTGTCACTGCTGGTGTGGGCGCCTCCTAAGTTTTGACTGGCTTTCTGCTCGTCCTCGCTGCTGCTGCTGCTGCCTCTCTAATGTATATCGTCGCCGGAAAGGTTACTGATTTTTTGACCCAGATTAGTAATGAACTCGAGTGCTATAGTATTGAGAGGCCCCAGGTTTTCCACCGCAATAAGTTCGAAGACGTAGGCCGCCGTGAAATCAGCATACTTATCAGACTTTCTGGTAACTGCATGATCAGCCATCATTTCCCAGTGGCGGCAATATCTCCATAAAATGCAGCCAATGTGATGGCAACGATGACGTCCCAGACCAGGGGTTTCCCGTTTTGCCATGAAATTAAAGTCAGCTCATCTGGCCGCTTGCCGTTCTACCTGTTTAAGCCCGATGACTCCTTGATGGCGGGTACTCCAAACGTGTTGAGGGCTTGCCAGATGACGTCGTTGAGCATTTGGTGTCTTGCTATCTTACCAGGTGTTTTCTTGCAGACCATGGCGTGACGGAATCTGTGGGAGACGCAGTGCAGGTCGAGTCCCAGTCGCATGCCAACCACCACCCGCACTGCTTCGTCCTCCAACTTCAGTCCACAGTTGGCGATCGGGATGCCAGCAACCAGTCACCACTATGTGGCGCCCTTGAAGCCAGGTACCGTGCCGTCTGCTACGGCTCGACCATAGATGCTTCGATGACTGAACAGTCGTCTTATGGGCTAGGTTGGTCCCAGAAAGGCTGTCTGTTTAGCAATGGATCCGGAGGCATACCAAGCGAATGGAAGCGATGTAGACCTAGACCAGTCTGTGAGGTAAAAGTCGAGAAATGAATCGCCCGGACAGGTGCGCGAGGATTATGGAGGATAGGATTTGTTATTATTAGCAGTCAAACGTTGACGTTATCGCAACTGTGCCGCTCTCTTCATGACTTCTGCTAAATTAATACCGCGGTATACCGGTATATCGTGTGCCGGCCGGTATTTTAACACTGCACGTCAGGTGTTTTATGATTTCGTGTTTCTCCGTACTTACTTACTGCTGGTGGTTAACATTTCCATTTACATGCCCCGCAGAGTGAATAGCGCGCCGCGTCGCTTAATACCGTTACACGTAAGTGCGAGTTGAACTTCAGAGTTTAATGTGCGCCGTTCGGCCGCAGTCTCTGTACGGTGGTGGCCAGACTGCACTAAGCGTGAGTACAGGTCGACGGGTGCATAAACCGCTATATATACAGACCCGCTCTGACACAATTTACTTACTGCTGTCTGAGTCTAGAGTAACTGTATCTCGACACGTTCCTACTATAAATCTAAGCCGAGCTGCATTGTGACGATGGCTAACGAGCATCTTGACAACGTTACCGAGATTCGTCTGCCCGCCAAGTTCTTCAAGCGTTCAGTCGGAGTTGCTTTCGACGTCGGTAAGTCTTATTACGAAACTTCAGACTACGAGAATCGGTGATCACTAAACTGTTTATCGAAGCTAATCGTGATGGAGTAACCTACTTTTAAAACTTTTATGCGTCTTTTTTCACGATAAAGGTAGGCCTAGTATACAGGCAGAGAAAAAAATCAACTAATGCAGCATAATTATTAGGGTCAGCGTTGTACTATGACTACACTCAATCTGCTTACTACCATGCTGCCACAAATTCGCCAATTTGTTACCGCAGAAATTGATTTCTTAAGCGCAAAAATATACTTTCTGAACCGTTTGCATGTCTTATCAACCGAAAACAATAAAGTGTATTTTTAGACATGGCCACATTTGTATTGTAAAATAAAACATTTGCAAAAATGTTCGAAAAACGTAGGTTTAACATCACATTTTTGCAAATGTTTCGTGATTTAGGTGTGACAACGGAGTCAGGGCGCAGGAGCACGCGTCGTATATATAGGCCTAGGCCTACCATTTACACTATTATACTTACTTATTTGCTTACAAATCAATCACACCTTTTCATATCTTATTTCATATTTCATGAGCTTTATATCAATCACAATAGAATATATTAAGACTGAGTGTTTAACGGTGGCTGACGATGCTGTTCTCTGGTGATATGTCTGCAGGCGGTTCGCGGTGTAAAGTAGCGTTCAGGAAACGAGCTGAACAGAAAACCTCAGACGATGATGTAAGTTGATAAAAAGTCTTCGTGCTGATTTATACGTTTGCATTATCCCGTTTTATACAGCAAAATGTGTATGTTAGTATTTCAAAATGCAATAAAATTGCCGGTGGTTGTCTGGACCCGCTATGGGAGCTTAAACCGCTCTTCGATGATTAAAGGGAAAAAATAAATAAAGAAGGGGCGGAAAGGGAGAAAGTGGAAAAAGGGGATGTAAAAAGTGGTGGTAGAAAAATATATCGCACTGTTAAATGTTGCGTACACTGGGTACGCCACTCTAAGCACATAACATTTACGGCATATATTAAAATCAAATCGTATGATCACTTATGGTGTTATAGGACAGTTCGCAAGTTGTAAAAAAAAATCTTAGAACGTCTTAACTCTTGTTTCTTAAGACATATTTATTAGAAAGAAATCTTATGACAGTATTCGGGTGTGAATCGGGCGCTGGCAGGTGAGCGTTGTGTTGGCGGGTTTTTCGCGTCACCGTTTAGCGGACGCGCTGGAGTTCGTGAAGCAGAACGCCGACTATTCACCGCAGTCATCTGAGAGTGATGATGAGAACGGGCGTCAGCGTCAGCTGCACATCACCGGAGTCTTCTACTCGCGCAGCTTCGCTTCTACCGTCGAGACACAACTCAATCTCAGGTCCGATCACATCAATATAGGCCTATAGGCCTACGCTGCACGGCTGCAGATTTGGCATGAATCCCTCTCTTTTCATTGCGCTCTCTCCTCTCGTCCCAAAATTCATTTTCTTCCTCCCCTCTTGTATTTTTTCTCATTTTTTCCAGTGAAACGTATCTGGCGGATAGCCACATGTCTGACATGACTTGCGCATGCGTTAGTGCTTTAGAGACATGACCGCAATTGGTGCGCGGGACACCAATAACTTTGTCCCGCAAAGTGGAGGAATGGTGACTTCTTATACTGCCCCATTTTATGGTCAGAAAAACAAGAGCTTAAGACGCTCTTCGACCTCTTCGACCCTGACACTAGCTGTAATCACAAACGCGTCCACCAAAGAGATCAGTTGCCCTCTCCCAAGCCTCACTTGCGTCGCCGCGCGCCGCCCCTCCGTTGACGCCCGTTCCTCCAGCCTATAGCCTAGATCGACTTGATGCTACCGGTCTGACTTTTCGTATAAGCGAATAGGCCTACAACACTTTACGACCTCTGCTTTTCCTTTCTTTTTTCTCTCCTTTTCTCATCCTTAGGCCCAACCCCGCATGATACCCCTCTTTCGGCGCCCCAGTCTTCGCACACGACTTATTCGCCACTCCGTAGTTAATATCTGTATCCGCCACTGGCCCGCTGAAGGTAAGAGGTTGAGTTGACCTGAGTAAATAAGTAAGTAAGTAAGTGCATATTTAAAGTGCACAATGTCAGCCAGTGGCCGAATTTGTAGGTTAGTAGGTTAGCAACTTAAGACGGCCGCGGTGAGATTCGAGCTTCCAGGACCAAATTTCTTATCCGGTTAATTCACCCGCACCAAACTGCTAGGTTAAGGGTCAGGGTTAGAGTTAGTGTTAGGGTCAGGTTTAGGCTTATGGGTAACGTTAGCGTTAACTATGATAATTCGGGTGCGGGTGACTTAGCGGACAAATACCGCTTCCTGCAATTAGACCATCATCCCTTGTAGCTAGCTTATACTTATGATGAGTAAGATCATGGAGTATCGCTATGTTTGGTGTGTGACTGTAGCGCCGGCAGCGCGGTGTATGTCGATGAGTTCGCGATGGAGAAGAACGCCATCAACATTCTGCTGCAGAACATCAACGACAATGATGTCTTCTACCCGCAACCGGCCACCGTCAGTTTTCCATTCTATATATCTACGTGACATTTATTTATTTAATTAATAAAGTACACTGCAGCACACACATATCCTCGCAGCTGGATATTAGGCCTAGCTATTCAGCGTTAACGTTTTAGCTTGGTGGTTAGGACATCAGATTTGCGATCAAGAGCTCGCGAGTTCGACTCTAGGCCGGTAATCCGCCAGGTAGCAACTCTAGGCAAGTTGTTCACACACATGCGGCGCTGCCACTAAACAGTGCGATTTGGTGCTGGCCAAAAGAAGGAAAAGATGCTGATGCTATGTGACTGGGCAGGTAAATCGCAGGCGGTCCTGATGAAAACTGAAAAGTACTACCGCTCGGTTTATTCACGACTATACGTCACCTGCGGGCCGATTGCCTAGAGACCGGAATCAGCTGTGATTATAGGTACCTACTCGAAATGTCAGTTTTATTCCTTTTTATAAAATCCCCAAAAATGGGAGATTTCCAGCCCCAACTTTTTATGAAAAGAAAGTGTTCCGACAAGAGGAAAATTTTTAACAAGTTTTTTTTTTTTGGGGGGGGTGCCAATTGCAATTGCCACTTGTTTTCGCCCCGTGCCACAAAGCAACTGGCTAATGCTGCTGATGATGTTGTGGAATGTAGCCGTGGACGGTGCCTGAAGACGGTGTGGAAAAGACGTCAAAGTCTGATGACGACACTCAGCCTTCAATTAACGGCAAGGCTTTGACCACCAGTCGTCACACTGAGCCGCCATACTTGATCCTCTCATACGGATCAGCCACCGGCATCACTCTGGTACGACCTTGCCTTTTATGTACCGCTAGTATTTATAATTCGCTGCTATATCGTCTGTTTACATTTGTTTGATGTGCTGCCTCACGTATAGAATAAAGACTATACTTACTACTTACTACTACAGCGTTCTGTTGCGTGACAGTTTTTGTGTTAAAGTATAGCCATAGTATTGATATGATGGTCACTCCAAATTCATTTGCTTAGTTAACTGGTAGCCCCCTCCTCAGAAACGGAGTACCCGGGGTAAAAAATAACAAGCATAGTTTGCAAGACACTACTTTTTCTCTTCACTGCCGCACTGCTGATAGGCCTGTGCAAGAGCCAAGAGATGCGATTAAAAACGCCTTTATCTGCTGTAACTAGCTTTTTGTTTTGAAATGCTTTTTTGTTGTTGTTGCCACGAAATCGTACAAACAGTAGAGAACTGTAAAAATAACGTTAAAATTAAAAAAGACAATGTTAAAAATAAAAACGCACAATAGTGAGCAGCTGTAGGGCCTAGGTAGGCTAAGTCTACGTGGAGCAAGCGACAGCAAAGTTGAATTGAATATCAGGGATAGAAAAAGCACGGTTAATATCAACACTGTTATCAGATCGTATATAGGACATAGGCTTACATGTACGTGTGGGTTCGGTTGTTCGCAGGTGTCCAAGGACGGCACGAGTACACTTATCAACGGATCTCCGGAAGGCGGAGTCAGTTTGCTCGCACTCTCCAAGCTTCTCATTGGAGTCGACGTAAGTATAGGCTTACACGAAATTTATTTTTTTTTCGGCGCCGATATACAGTGGTATTTTAAAGGTCTTTATGTTTGAAGCCAAGGCTACTGCTTTTGTCGTCGAGTTAAAAGCCAAGGCCATGCCCTCGAGGACACATCTCATATCTATCACATCACTGTCGATATGTCGGTTTTGTAGGCTATATCTTTCGCCAGCGCTGTTTTTATCTGCTAGCCTTTGCCGTAAACGTTTTAACATAAAGGCAAAGCCCGCAAACGGAAAAACAAAAGTAAGTGAAAGGAAAGAGGGACGAGCAAATAGGAATGAGATACCGCCTTCTGAAGTTTGAAAAATTGCTTTCGTCCGCTAAGAAGTGGTATACGCTTTGAGCGTCCTCAAAAGACGTAGACGCTCCTGAGTTTTCCTCCCCCTAGTACGTCGACCGTTGACTGTTGGCTCGTGTGATCTTGGTAGGATTTCGCGGAGTTTATGTCGCTGGCAGAACGTGGCAACGAGGCGGCGGTGTCGATAACTACAGGCGAGTGTCAGAAAGAACTGAACGAACCCAGCTACTTCGATAAGTTCCCGCCCAACGCCGTCCTCCACGCCTTCGGCAACACGCTCAAACCAGACTTCAAAGGTTCGTATAAATTCCGCCTTGTATCGATAGCCGTCGGCCGTGATAATTTTTTGAATCCCTCAGTGCTGTAACGCTTACGCCGTTGGATTTGCGATCGAGAGATCGAATCGCTCTCAAGTGGTTACTACTTGGATAAGTGACTATCTGCCGACAGATAGGCTTAAACCATCTCGATATAAAATCAACAACAAGGACAACCCAGCCTTCGATCCTTCCGCGTTAAATCAAGTACCAGTATGTCTGTCTGGCTGGGGTTATGGTGGGCAGCGTTTACCTATGTCGGGTGGTAGGTAATACTCTGTGGTCCCATATGACAGGTGATGCTCCGTAGCTCTGAGATGGGTTTCTTATAAAGCGCTATGCCATTAAACCCTTTTAAACCATTTTAACAATTTAACCATTTTAACAATTAAACCAAACACTGGCATGATACATGTATTTAGAATTTTTAAAAAGGGAGGGCAAGGGATCTGGGGAACCACTAGAAACTGCAGCTTTTTTGTGAACTAAGACATAAATTTGGACGTTTCAAAAAGCAAAACTGTGCAATTATTTTTCAGCGCCGATGAGGTCATAAGAAGTCGTTTTTCCCAAATACTGCACTGTCTTCAAACTATTACAGCATCGACACTGCAGTATGCTTATGCGTATTGTCGACGATGCCAGTATATGCGTTTATACTACAGAAATGTTTCAAAACTTCGATTTTATGACTGATTCGTCAAAGTTTGTTTTATTAATTGCCAGCTATCTGCTCCATGTATTCTCATCAATTAAGACAATACAGTAACTTCGACTTTATTATTATTTTCTCATTTCTGTTATTTATTTTTATTAGCCTACAGGGGTGTATATGTTATTGAATTAACGCAGCTGCCTATACGTAGCCAACGATATGTTGTCTGGAAGGAAGTTATTTCATTTTTGCCTCATATACGCGGGAAAAGAAGTTGCAGTTTTGCGACTGACACTGTGAATTTCCGACAGAGAAAATTATAGGTGCTCAAAATTTTGATTTTGCGACTAAATTTTCCAGAAATAAGTTTTTGTTCCAAATATTGCATTTTTAAACGACAATTTTCCGCCAAGAAAAAGATTTTTCGACATGGGTAATTGCCCTCCCCTTCCTCTGCCCGTTTCCCTTCCGGCGACGACGCTAGTGCTCCCAGATCTTTCCGGTTATAGGATGTTTACACGATCTAGCAAACATCCAGCATTAGCACGTGTATTTTAAATACATTTGTACATTTGCTGGAAGTTTGCTGGACGTTTGCTGGACGACCCCATTAGGGACGCCAGTGTTATTGGTTGTCGTGCTCGTAGGTGAGAAAGCGGACATGGCGCGTGCTATTCTGATGAACGCCATTCAGAACGTGGCCACGATGACCGTTTGGAGCGCACTGGCCAAGGACTGTCAAACAGTCTACCTGTGCGGAGGAGTCTTCGAGCATCAGCTACCACGCGATCTCTTCGTCTACTTCTTCGAGGGACTGTCCATCTTCTTCGGAGAGGTACAACAAACCATGCTACAGTAAAATATACTCAATGATGCATAGTTATTGTAAAATTTTATATTATAGGCCTACGTGCAGGTCTAACTAATTAGAATTAGCAATTTACCATTACGTAGAATAAGGATTTGAATTAGCACAATTTTCTCCACCACTAATCAAGTAGAATTAGTTCATAATGTAACTAATTAGCTAATTAGTTTCTTTTTAATTGTTCCATTATTTATCACTGGTTTGAATCGTATGAAGCCAATTCATCCTGCTTGAACGTTGCACTGTGAAGTCTTATATGATCGGGTAGTCTGTAAGGGGGGGGGGCTACTCAGATCGATATAAGCGGTAAAATAGTTAACCACAGACTATACAAGGTTCCTACATCTCTAAGGTCTTTAGCAGAGCTTTGGCCGCATAGGCAAAGTCCACTAAGCTACGATAATTAAAAACAAGTAATTTGAGCAAAGCTCACGTGACACGCGACAGCATCGGTCCTGCCATCTGGGCAATCAGTGTACAGCGTGGAACAAAATAATGAAGCGTCTTGAAGGAGTACCCAAATTGGAGGCCTCCATGTGGAAGACTCCTTGAAACTAAAAGGTCGAAACTGAGATGGTTAAAAGTGTACGTTTTATGCTAAAAATTCCATACCCAGATTGTCCGTGTCTATCTGTAGTAATTTCAGCGAAAATCATTCTTAAAATGTGCGCCGCAGCCGAAAATTGCAAAGAAACACTAAAACCCCATATTTTGCAACGTAGCTAAAGTGTCGTGGGATAACTATCTTATCGCTAATTGTCCAGAGAATGTGCCGGTAAAAGAACGTTGAAAATCGTTTAATTTTTGGTGAAGATATGGACAGTGACAAAGTGGGACGTCTTGGGGGATACATTGTAGTAGTATAGTGGTAGTAGTAATACTGGCAGCGTATTTAGTAGTTGTTGTATCGCTGCTGTTGTTGTGCAGACTCCGATGAAATGTCGCGCCGTGAAACACTGCTCGTTCCTGCCAGTGATCGGCACTGTCATGGACAACTGTGTGTCAAACAACAACCAGCTGCACGGCTCCGTCTAGACTCAAGACACTGCTACACTCACTCGCATAAACGGCCCGTATAACGAGCACTGATAAGGCCCAACCTCCACTAGCTTCGATTTGTGCGGACCTACTGCCTTAGCTGTACGAAAAATCCACAAGAACCAATCAGAGTAGTGGAGCGTGGGCTTAATAGACCCTGCAGCATGCAGTCGAACAAAACGAACGAACTGCTGCTATTTTAATAACTTTTAGAGTATGAAATGTAAACACAGGCCGTGGGAACATGGCCAGCAAAATGAACGAGAGGCAACCCCTCATAGAATCATGATTCCCGTTAACCGTCATTTTTGTCACGGCCAGGGCCGGATTAAGGAACGGGTAGGGTGGACAGTAATTTTTGCTCAGGGATTTCCACAAGAACATTATTTCCGCATAAAAAATAGTTCATGAAAAAATCCTGACGTTTAGATTTTTTGGTACTTTAACGCGCGAAAACAGCTACTGCTTTGCTTTCAGCGCGTCTTGGCCGTCCTAATTCTGTCCGTCCGTTTGTCTGTCCGTCTGTCTGTCACACGGGCGGGTCAGTCAAAAACGGTGCAAGCTAGAATCACCAAATCTTCACCATCGGCTGCCTGGAAGATTCTAGTTTCAGGGGTTTTATGGATTTTTTGACGATTTCGGGCTGCGACACAAGTCTGTATCATTCACAAAGTGGCGCCACAGTACTATCATTATGTGCACTTCGGCATGACTGTAATGAAAGTGTTGTATTTTATCCCAAATTCCCGCAAATCTAGCTCAAACAGCGACAGATTTTCGTTGTACTATTAACAGCTTCCTACGGTCTCCACACGTTTGAATGTAATCCTAGATACGGCGTTCCTGTGAAGTAACAAGAGCCTAGCTAACGCAAAAAGGGAACGCGCGACAGCAGTGCATGTTTAAGGCCAACTGCGAACAAAATCATTGGGTACGATGTATTCACTTACGTCAGCCGTCTCGCGCGGCTGCTGCCGTTTGAGTTTTTAATATTCACGAAATAACTGCAGCCATCAAATGACCATTCAATTTCTCACTTCAGCCAATTTCTGTTCTTGCACTACCCGAAGAAAAAAACAAGTAATTTGAGCAAAGCTCGCGTGACGCGCGACAGCATCGGTCCTGCCATCTGGACAATCAGTGTGCAGCGTGCAATAAAATAGACCTAATAACACATTTTGAAGGAGTACCCAAATTTGAAGCTTCGTACCGAAGACTTAATATAGGAGGCCGAAATTCAGATGGTTAGAAATCTACGTTCTATGCTAGCAATTTCATATGCAGGTTGTCCTGATCTATCTCTAGTAATTTCGGCGCAATTCACTTTTGAAATGTGGGTTAATTGTATGACAGTATATGTAGGCCTTTTTTAATTTCTCAGTTGTGTATTATGTGACAAATGATGAAGGATATTATGATTTTTATTAAATCACATGGAAGTCGATTTCATAGTTGGCTTCCTTTAAATTTAAGTGTGTGATATACCTGAGGTAAAAGCGATTGGGGTCTCCCTAAACATCGGGGGTCGAATTCAAAACTTCAACTGCTGAAATTTACGTTTAATGCTGACAATTTTAGATGCATGTTGTTTTTGTCTATTTCCAGCCATTTCGGCGCAATTCACTTTTTAAATGTTCTCCGCAGCATAAAACGCAAAAATCACTAATAAACCCTTGTTCTGGGTTTCAAGGTTGTTCGGCTATTTATACAAAGGAGTAATTTTCCGAATTCGAAAAGTTGAAGTTCACACCTTTGCATTCGCAAAAATAGTCAAACTTGCCGGATTATCACACATTCTACAAAAAATTGAGCTAATGTTCACGAGACGCGCGAAAGCCTCTAACAGTTGCTGGCCAACAACTGTAAAATAACGACTTTTACGGGGATACCGCTCTTTGATGCTCTCGTGCGCAGGTTTTTTTGAACTTAGGAAATCGAGACTTGGACCGTCGAAATCTACGTTTAATGCTGAAAATTATATATATATACGCAGCTTGTCCATGTCTATCTTAATTGGTTTCGGCGCAATTCGCTGTTGAAATGTGTCTCGCAGCCCGAAATCGCCAAAAAAATTATAAAACCCCCTATTTAGGCGTTCAATGTCATTGAATTCGGTGGCAATCGAGAGCCAGTGTACGACTTTCTATTAGTGATTAATAGTAACCTGGCTCTATCTCGCACCGTTTCTGAGGTACAGCAACTTAGCTAAAAATCTCCAATTTTTTCCACTCCCTCTCATTTAACGCCCTCGTTTGGGTTGACCCTTTTCGAATTTATGGAAAAGCTTTACGGTTCCTAAAACTATTTTTTCCGGGCTGCCGAAGGTGAAAAATCATTTCAAATGAACGTTATATTGTGGTAAATGAATCATGATAGTTTACACGAAAAATTGCCGACTGGCTATATTCCCGTGATGGTCAGGCTACTTGTTTTGCTTCAGGCTGGTGCCAGTTGGCCGACTGCCGATCCGTGACGCTACGGCTGAGATCGTCAGTTAGCCTACTCCGGTGCTGATGTGTCCGTCGGGCTGTCCGTCGGGCACCCGTGCTCGTCGGACCGCCACAGGGACACGCCTTAGTCGGTACTTACGTGGTACCGGCTAAAGGCGGCAAAAGCTAGCAGGACCTGGTGCTGGTGCTGGATAAATAGCCGGTACTGGTAGGACCGGTTCATTCGACTTCCGTACTATTCATACGGTTGCCGGATGAATATCTTGTGCTTTGTATTTAACTCCTTCATAGCATTCAAGCAGCTCCCAGACACCAGACATGGATAATCACAATGTATGGAATCGAATATGTAATGAATAAACAAACTAAAACGGGACGAAAAACTTAGCTGTCGCTAGGGTGGTCCTACCGTACCGCCCATATCCGAAGGCCAGCGACTTCTAGCTGGAGAAAGAAAGCGATTTCTCAGAGTGAGTACAATCGCATACACGCTATAATGGTGACGCTGTTTTATCGAACGATACAATCAGTGGCTTCTATCCCCCAAATCTGGAATCGAAATCGGGCGCAACTTCTCCCTAGTTTTGGGCCCGGATTTCCCTCAATTTCTGACTCAAGTTTCCCCCTTTATTTTGGGCTTCTTCCCCCTCTAGGGAGAAAGTTTTGTTAAGGGTGTAGCTTGAGAATAAGAGAAAGTAAAAAACGGGGAGTTTTGTTAAGCCGCGTGTAGTTTGCCCAGTAAAAATAGAGGAAAAATAAAAAATAGGGGGGAGTTTTGTTAAAAGTGTAGATTGAAAAATAGAGGAAAGTAAATAAGGGGAGTTTTGTTAAGAATGTAGTTTGTTCCGGCAAAAAAATAGAAAGGAAGTAAAAATAGAGAAAAAGTTTTGTTTAGCATGCAGATTGAAAAATAGGGGAAAAGTAGAAAATAGGGGATGAAAGAGTTTTGTTAAGGGTGTAGTTTGCCCAGTGAAAATAGGGGGAATAAAAATAGGGAAAAGTTTTGTTAAAGGTGCAGATTGAAAAATAGAAAAAAGTAAAAAAAAATAGCGGGTGGGGAGTTTTGTTAAGGGCGTAGTTTGCCCAGTGAAAAATAGGGGAAAGTTTTGAAAATGTTGCAGATCAAAACTTTTGATGTGCAATCTTATCAAAACTCCCCCCCCCCTATTGTTCACTGGGCGCAAACTGCGCCACCAGGTATAGAAATAGAAGCCACTGAATACAATCAATGCTAGGAACAGTAATTCAGCGACTGCGGGTGATAGCTGAAGGAAACAACTTTGCATTTACAATTGCGGCCAAATCGCTGCAGACAGAGGCATATGCATGGTTATAGGGCCTAATTATTGACAGCATATACACTAGGCATGGTCATGGCATGGACTAGGACTCGTCATTAGTGATCAGTAGTAAAATGCATCCTATCTCTCACTGTTTAGCCACGGTATATCCGTCATCCGTTACAGGCGGACAGACAGACGACATCAAACTCGTAGTAAAGGGTCAGACCTTTAAGCTATCGGTCGGCCGAAAAATTAAGTGAATATTTTTACAGCACATCGTAAGTTCGTAACTTTAATTATTACTTCTAAAATTAGCTAAAATAAGTTATTTTAGTAGTTGTGAAACTTAGGACAAATAAAAGTATTATTTTGCGTTCATTTATCGAATCGACCGCTTAAGTACAAAATACTCGATTACTCAACTTTTCAACAACCGACACTCACTAGACGCGATGTTCAGAAGTAAACAAATAATGTAAACAAACTGAAATAGTTATTCTATGGTGTGTCGGTAATTTATTTTATTTTGTTTAGTTATTTGTATCAGGCAACAAGGCCCATAAACATAATAAACACGAGCAGAAAACACGAACAGAAAAAGACAGACAGAAACACAGATAAGCAGATAGACAGACATTAAAGCAATACAGAAAA
>Ga0056128_1002641_pt1 | contig 21408 bp, 13 predicted proteins | sample WorMetLIZISLAND2_FD_71113 | JGI IMG/M metagenome (GOLD analysis project Ga0056128, IMG submission 71113) | Marine gutless worms symbiont microbial communities from Max Planck institute for Marine Microbiology, Germany - Olavius geniculatus... ... | reverse complement strand
CTGATGTGCCGTAGGGCTCGGAGGTGGTAAAATGCTGCTCGACAAGTGTTGTTGACATGCTCATTAAAGGTCAGATGTGCGTCAAGCGTAACACCGAGCAGCTTCAATGACTTGGAGATCGGCGCGTTATGACCGGCGACATCAATTGATGACACGGAGTTAGTGCGCCTTGACCTCTGTGCACAATGACTTGCGGAAAATGAAAATACATTCCCGGCAAATTGCAATTATTATTCCACGTAAACAGTACTTATCAAATCATTTTTAAAGTCGCTGAGCCAGGTTAGTTGCGATATTGTGGATGACCTTTTAAGACTACACCAACACCGTTTTTATGTAACCAAGCCACCCCAGGCCAACTCAGCCTGGCCATCCCTTTGTGGGTAAGCACGATGAACACCTACGGAAACTGTGCGTTCAGACATGCCGATCCATCAAACATTCTCAAATGCAGTACACACTGTTTACATACTTTCAGACGTCATCTAGAACATTTTTACTTTTCGTTTTACTAGCACATCGAGCGCGTTCAAGGTTGTTACAGTTAACGCGCTATATAAATTACTTACTTACTTACTTACTTACCAGTAAAAACTGGGATGTAAACCAGCACATTGTGAGTCTAGAAATGCAAACTGGTGTTTTTCTGAGAGCTACCACGGGTAACAAAACGGAGATCAGCACCGCCCTATACAGGCTCTATGGCTCGGAAAAGAACTTCACGTTTTTAAAGACATTTTCTCATCGTATCACAAAAACATGCCAATCTAAGCAGGCAGATCGAAACGCGTAACCTGGAGGCCGACTTTGATGTGTTTCGTCAGAGCTCCTTCGGGGAAGACGGCCTGCACCTGTGGAATGACAGTGGACGCTATCATTCCGCCGGCCGGGCCGACCGTGTTGGACTCCTGGCGGACGCGCGTCACTACGGCAAAGTAGTGCGGGAAGTCCGATGTCAGGATGCGCGTTATTCGCTTCTGATAGAGCTCTTCGGCGCTCTCGAGATCTACAAACCAGCCGCATCACCAAACATCATTAGTGAGACGAACTGTATTTTTTGTCATCATTATTATTATTTTTTTATTATTATTATCTATCGTTATTAGTTATGTTTCTTTCATGGCTGTCATTTGACGAATAAAGGTGTATACATATTAGGCCTATAGTTTTAGTAATAGTTCATTTCGGAAACGGCCTAACAGCTATTAGCCATGTGGTGTACTAATATATAAGAACAAATTCACTGCTGACATCTATTTTAATCCGGATTAACTTTCGCAGACAAGGTTAGAAGAAACTACGAAAATTTTAACGAAACAAAAGTTTAAATTGTCACGCGCCAAAAAACGAGCAGTTGCATAAATTTACGCAAAGAAAAGCGGGGTGCTCATCCCCCTTTCTATGGCCCGTAGGTGGATAGACTACTGAGTGTGTGACGCATGGCCAGTGCGACGCCAGACTTTTCCGAATGTCACGGCCCTTTGGCCGGTACTAAATTATACTGCCTGGTGACAAAGGTACATGTGTGTGAGCAACTTGCCCAGGGTCGTAATCTGCGAGTACCAAGCGAGAGTCGAACCAGCGACCTCGCGATCACTAGTCCGATACGCTATACCATCCAGGCTCGTCGAAAGCCACAGCAGGGCCCGGGGAAACATTCTCGCGTCGCCGCTTTGGGGAGAAAATTTTTAATTTTTCTTTTAAAATGGTGCGTTCTGGCGTAGTTTATAATACTGAGCGACGGCAGGCCTCCCCCAACGTCGCGGGGCCAGGGGTAACTTATCCCCCCCTCTCGACAGGCTTGACACCACCGAGACACACGAAAGAAAGGCAGCAGTGCCAGAAAATCGTCACCGACCAGTGAATGATCCTTCGAGAGCGTCTTGCACGGCTTCCTCCGTGGCCGGGATAGAATGTTCGCGCCAAGTCTGTCCATTGTCACTGCGAAGTATTGTGATCTCACGCTCGCTGCCACGCAGTGACGCGAAGTGAGGAACCTCGATCAGCACCGGCCTAAAACAACGACCGATGCAGATTACATCACTGAGCTTAGCAGCTAACAGAGACTGGTGGTTGGCACAGCCGAAAATATCTCCCAAAAGAACAAATATGGGACCGGCGAGTAATTCCATAATGAGACGTTAAGTATGCCGACAGGGCCGTATTACCGCAAAGGCCAACTAGACCATGGCCTAGAACCCCGCGCTTTTTAGGGGCCCTGCGATAAGCAAAGAAAAAACGTTGAGAAAAAAACACAAAAACGTGACAAAAATAAAGAGCGTCAAAGATTTTTTTACGTCCATGATTATTTTTGTGCTTTGAGTTGATACAAATCTGTCTGATGGACAGTCACTTTGGCTGCATATTTGCGTGATGCACGGTTTATTCTATCACTGTATGCCTAATTTGGACTGTATACGTATTGGCCCCTCGAAATGTTTAGGCCTAACTAGCCAACTAACATGTGCATCATTATTTCTGACTTGACTTGACTTGATGTATTTGTAGCCGCCTAGTTAAGTCTTGACATTGCCTCACTGGTAGGCCTTATTCCGTCAGTGCGCCTATAAAGCGTTCCTATGCTTACTACTGGTTTGGCTCCACTGCTGTCTGTTGTGGACTCATAAATACAATCTGTTTACAGACAGACAGTTTTTGAAATTGTTGCGACACTCTTTCCCCATTGTGACTTTGAAGCTCGATTTTATAAATTTTCTATTAAAATGCCCTGCTCCCATGAGTCAATTTTTAGAACTTTTTGGTCAACTAATTCACAGAAAAATGGCGCCAACAGATGTACGTCAGATTTTAAGACTAAAATGCACCAAATTCGATTTCCACTGGGGCTCCGCCCCAGACCCCGCTGGTGGAGTTCACAGCGCCCCCCCCCCAAACCCATTAGCTGGCTTTCAGCGGTCCTACTTCTAAGGGAAAAAAGAAAAGGGGAGGGAAGGGAAGACAGAGAAAGGGGAAAGGGAGAAAGGGGGAAAAGGGGAAAGAAGGGAAAGGAAGGAAAAGGGCAGGGCAAAGGAAGAAAGAGAAAGAGGAGAAAAAAGGCAGAAAAAGAGAAAGGAAAAGGAAAAAGAAGAAAAAGAAACAAAAAGAGGATTGGCCTATGGCCCCGAAAAGGATTAATCCGGCTGTGTATGCGGAGGGCTAAAAATGAGGCAACTGCATTGGACCGCAGTGGTAGATGATATGTCTGTACCCAGTACTAAAAATACGTAACTGCAATTGCTATATCTCTCACAGCAGCATGGCTATTCGCTTTAAACACTCACTCTCACAATAAAATACAGCAGACTGCTGCCACAATTACAGATGCTTTAAAAACAGAAACACGTATGTTAAAGCTAAGAAGCTACTAACTTTTATGTTTAAACGTATCGTTATCTGCGACATATTTAATGGTATGATTTTAGCTGTTGTTATTTTGTTTTCGCACACAGCAGATTACAAATAGTCGTAATTACTGTGGGTGAACTACAGTCCACTTTGACTGCTGTTTACACATGAATTTTGTGCAGTTTAGTGACGTATAAAATGGAGACAGAAATGAAAAAACGTACCCGAGGAATTTGGCCGACGCTGGCCCGATTTCCAAGATTCTGCTGGCAAGTGCTTCTCCCTCCATCAGCGGGGGCGGGTGTGTAAGTTTTTCCTTCTTGACGAGTTTGCACGTGACGCGTGTCGGCATGCAAGCTTTGCCGGGAGGAATGATGATGCGAACACCGGAGTGACGACAGCCGCGCATCGCGCCGCCGCGGGCATCCACCATGAAACTCACCAGGAAACTGCACGCGTGACAACGACGCATGTGTAGTAGACACGAGTTATTTTGACGTGCTATGTGAATTACTAGTTATTATCTGTCCCATTGCTGTAGCATAGCATGTATAAAAATCATTTTGTGTGACACTGTCCTTTTATCTGTACGGACTCTCACGGCCGCAATTTGTTTTTGATTTTGATCAAATTTTGCACAGTGATTCAGTGTCCAAAAAGTGAGATCGTTTTTGTTTGGAGTAAAGTTCCAACAACTCCTTTCCCTATTTTCCCTAATTTTTAACCTCATCCCTAATACTTTGTTGTGAATAATTACTCGTACATTTAATTTTGTTTAGCAAATAAATAGTGCTGTTGTTGCTGTTGTTGTGGTAGTATCGAAAGGCGCGTACAGAGCGACGTAATTGAACTGAACTAAATTGACACGGTTTAGTTTTTGACGAAATGATCAATGGGCAAACAGGACGAGCTCATTGGTCATTGGTTCACGCGTACGTGAACGTAGTTACGTGGCCACCAACGCCGTCAGACGGTGCCTACTGTAATGCATTACTGTTTGCCCATTGGTCCGTTTATCAAAAATTGAGCCATATCAGTTTCGTTAAGTCACTCTGTACGCGTCTGTATGTATTAACTACACCGGCAAATTCGCTGACTGTATATACGTGATGCGGCAATGCATAATACCCTGTTTACACGATCGAGCAAACATCGAGCCAACATCAAGCAAACCTGATGGAACCCCGCCCCTGGCTCAAATGTAGGCCTAGGCTTAGCCCACAGCTGATCACGTGTTATATAGGCCTTCCAATTACAACCCGTCCGCCCTTCTAATTAGCATGCTAATTACCATAGCTCGTCGAGCTAGCTGGATGAATGCTAGCAAACATCGAGCAGACGTCGAGCAAACGTCAAGTAATTAGTACGTGTATTTTAAATACATTTGCTCGACGTTTGCTCGATGTTTGCTCGATCGTATAAACGGGGTATAAGGTACGCGCAGACTAGTTACAACAGACATATTTAGTCTATCACATGTGGAAAAACAAAACAAATTGTAGCAATAAAAACTGAACTTATAATAAACCGAACGGTACTAGGTCCAGTATGTAAAGTCGATACAGCCGGCGTTTTTCTAAATAAATAAACTTACAATAATCGTGCATTTACTTCAAACAGAAAACCACAAAAAAACTTTTAAAAAACAAAATAAGAAAAAAATATGCTTGAATTCAATATCTTAAAACTACATTCCGTTATTCAGTACCTCGGTTTATGCGCAACAATTATTTATCATTGGCAACATAAACTGCACCAAAAATAATGAACAGAACTCTTCATACACCAATTTTGATAATGTGATATATTATTAAGTTGTCTGTCACATTTCAACAAAATATTATAACTCGACTGCAAGGCATACTGCGTGCACTATACAACTTGTAAAAAATATACACGAAATTAGTTTGCATACAAAAATATAGTAATCAAAACTAAAGAAAAAACAAGAACTGGAAGCATACGAAGTAGAATGCTACATATGGTGTATTTACAAATTCAAATCTTACCTCTTCCACTTCAGTTGGCTATGAAATCAACGCAAATCGAATTATCATATAAAAATATTTTTAAAAATTATTACAGTAATAACAATAATTTGCAAGTGTATATATTGAAATACATAATACGGTTGCTGCTACTGATCACTGTGCCATCATACAAAATTTACTTTCGATATTGTGTTGCAATTCTACAAAGTAATTTAGCAATAAGTTAATTTTAGTTTAATTTTCTCACAACACGTCAACAAAACGTGAACAGTGAATGACACATCTATCGAATATAAAAACTACATTACTATGTCGACGTGAATGATAACAAGCACGTATACAGAAGACGGACGGCGTCAATAACAACGAACAATTAATATTTTCAATAACATGACGAACGGGCTTTGAATATAACAACTTTGCTGATAAATACTCACATTCTCTGCTAAAAATCTACTTTACTGCAGTTATCGTGCTGATAAATTAGGCCTACTCGGTTTAGATGAATAGCAATTAAACGGTGCAGGCTAAAACAAACTTGCTTAATTCTGCATACATGTATATTTATCTTAACTGCTCTGCCAGCGCCTCTGAAGCTACGGCACAAGGGGGCGCTCTATAAACGTTATTATTTTTTCTTTCTTTACCCCGGCAGTAAAGGTTCCTGGGGGTTAAAAATAAAAAAATTAAAAACAAAGCCGGAAGGACTATTGGTCCATTCGGATATTATTATTATTATTATTATTATTATAAGTGATTGTAAGTAATTACCCCAAACTGATGGGATGCCTGGAGACGGAGTAATCAGACAAGTCATAGACGGGAGGTGCTGATGACACGGCGCTGTATGACGACCCATAGCGATCAGCCGTAGACCCCGTGTCCACCGTATGACCACTCTGTACAACAGTGGACATTAATATTCACCATATACAGCCATGTCACATCACATGATATCTGTGCAGTGCATCTAATTTTTGCAACAATTTTGGTCTTTCAGTGGAGTTTTGTTTCTGAGCTGAAAGCCAATGCGGGACAAAAAAACAGGTAATACATGCTGGTAGGTCGGTAGGCGACATGCCTCGCCAGCCTTGCAGCGTAGCTCAGACGATGTCGTTGACACGTTTTGTGGTTGTGTCACGCTGTCTGACAATAAGGATCGCCTATAGCTTACAGCATCGAAAGCCAACAAACAAAAAAAGTAATGGAGCCTACAGGACGGCCGCATATTGATAATAATTCAGTAATAGTTTCCTACGAATGCCACAGACAAACCAAGATTAGTAGAGAAATATGCTGAGGTCGCCTCCGTCTGCGTGGTAAATAATATCACACAGGTACAGCGTGGCCCAAAAACCAAGTTAGTGTAATTTGTCTAAATCTGCGCTAAATATCGACAATTTCTTCTTACAAATTTTCACCAGCAGACTCTGTAAGACACTTGCTACTCAGCGGCTTGCACATCACACCGATTATGTCGCTACACTACCTTGTAAAACATAAACAATTTTCGGGCCACCCTGTACATCTATTACAAAACAGCGGCTAACCACCATCATCTGCTGGGCGGCAGAGCTTGCGATGATTGGTTCTGCGGACGAGTCTCGGTGCTTTCGACTCAATTCGTCGCCGTGTTGCATGTATCGGAGTTCGTCGTCCATCGCGCCGGGTCCGTACGATGATGTCGTGCTGAAGCGCTCACTGGCGTGCTCGAATCCGAACATGTCCTGCTCATCCTGTCACACAGTGTGCAGTAGCGACAACGCACACGGTCACTTTATTTCTGCAATAACGTTTACAGACATTTTTACTGCCAACGGAAGCAAAGCGACGTCAGTCAGTATTGTTTTTAGCCGAGCTTTTTTTGTTAACGCAATAACTCACAAACCGTTGCATTTAGTTTCATGAAATTGTGCACGAGTGCCACGAACGTGTGTATTGACAACATCTAAAAATCTACTAAATGTCATAAATCAGATGTCAAAGGTCTTTTTGTGCGTTTTTTGTCTGCATAATTTATACCCGCAGACAGTACTTTTACAAAGTGCCCTGTAGTTCATCCAATGTTCATAATCGTTTTTTCCCGAAAAAAACGTGCTTATTGATAACGTTTATTACATTTATTAGTCACACCGCATCGAACAGAAAGTTGCTTAAAAATTGTAAAGATTTACTATGCTGTCAATACAGTGGCTTTTGGTTTTCGCTTTACGAGTCAGTTCTTCTGGTGTTACTCATAGTTCGAGTTATGACGGGTCATCTAGAATAAACTGCTGAGAAACGTTCGAGCAGTTTTTACAAGGTACATGAACAGATAGACTGAAGCGGCATTCACACCACGCGCGAAGTCTGCGCGTACTACGCGCGTATGAAAACGCTGCGCGTGGGCGGACACGAAGCCGATCCGAGGCGTATCCGCGCAGCATGCGTATCATTGGCGGATACGCAAGTTTAAATACGGATGCGCGCATGTCCGCCGTCCGCTCAGCTCGGCGGATCCGCCCGAATCGAGTCGAGTTCGATTTGAGCGGACGGCGTACGCGTAGACCGCACGCAGTACGCGCTGTGTGTGAATGTCTTTGTACAAATCTGCGTGATCGATTAGAGCGTATCCGTAGCGGATCCGCGAGAACTATGCGCTGCTGGGCGGATACGCGTAGTGCGAATGCCGCTTGAGATAGACGGACAGACGGGCAAGGCTCGTATTGCGGCCTATTAAAAGGACCACAAAGTGAAACTAGAAAGCAACCAGAGCCCGCACACCTCCGTCAACGCCATGTTGTTCGCCAGGTGACAGCACCATATTCAGTTTAGCAGCGGTTTCCCTTATGCCCCATTGAAAGCAATGTTAACGAAAATTTCAAAGTGATCCAGAATCTTGGATTCCTTTCGGATCACCCCCAAAATTGAATCACTGGTAGTTTTTGCCACTCCAGACATTCCCAGAAAATTTCAGAAAGATCCTTTTTATAACTTTTTGAGTTATCTTGCTAACACACAGACAGACAGACAAACAAACAAACAAATAAACAAACAAACAAAGTCTGACAAAAACATAACCTCCTTGGCGGAGGTAATAAAATGTAAATAAGATTTGCTGACCTTGACTGGATGGACGGAGTCATCTTTGAGAACCTTCATATCATCCATCGTCAAGTACTGGAACGATTGGTCGCCCATCATTGTGTCCTCACCTGCCACAAAATAACGGACCATTCGTGTGTTCACGCTGTTTACATTGTAGCAATTATCGAAATTAATCAAAAGTGTTAACAGATGATATTAACTAATAAAATAAGGCAATCAGATGTAAGTCAATTACACGTTTGAAACTGATAAAATTGCACTACATTTAAATAAAATTATTGAAAATGCATTAAGTTTAAATAGCCTGAATAAAATACAAAAAAGTGCCAAAAGTTCACACTGTGTCACAAGTTTATACCCCTAATTTACAAAATTCAGGAATAACGTACTTAATTCCTCTAATTTAATAACTTAATATGCCTGCCATAATTTTATGTAGAATTGGCAGTTTTTAATGTTGATATTAAGATTCATATACAATAATTAACATTCAAAAACAAACAGATTAGAAAATTTTGGTTAAGCCACTTGACTTTAAAACTTTTTTTCATTTTTACATTTACTAACAACAATAATAAACTAATAAAGTGGCATTTTACTTAAAGCAAATATGCAAACGAACAACATTCTGTCATTGAAAACGCAACTAGTAACAAAAACAGTTAACAACAACAAAAGCTAAATCACTTCACACTTCAGCTGTTGATTATGCTTTAGTACAAGTGCCACAAATAAATTGGCACAAAACGTCACACTCAACAAAACGCTGAGAACTCGAACAATAGAAATGTTAATAATTAACAAAAGCAAAAACAGAAAAGGTGAGTAATACATTCCAAACTCTGAACTGCATGCAATCGCACAATAAAGCAAATAAAGGTTATTAAAAAAATTAAAAGTGGTATTAGAGACCTTAATGGAAGCCCATTTCAAAGCTACGAAGCGTCACCTGCCGAATGGGATCACACAATATTCCTGCCACCCGATATAGGTGAACGAGCCCCGCCTTAACGCCAGCCAGATAGGCCGGTACTCGATTTACCTACCCTGGAGGGATGGAAGACTGAGTTGACTAGACGAGATGTTTTACCTGCCCACAGGCATTCAAGTACTAACCCGGCCCGGTGTACAGCAACTTTGTTGATCGGACACAGTGCGTTACTGCTACGCCAGGCCACCAACCAATAACGATTCACTAATGAAACAAAACAAATTTCTGTTGTTGTATCGAAACCAAACTCCAGCTGTTATTGATAACGTTCTTGTAAGCAACTGGCCGAACGCTGTCAATAGAAACTCAAGCATCAATCAAACGTCACGCTGAAGTGAACTTCATCACTTTCGTACGGACGGCTACCTGGCCACATGAACTTTATATCTTCATCGTCATCAACCATCGGCAGATAGGACGGCTGCATCCCGAGTATTATATGTCTAACACTCAATTCTTCCGGTGTCGGTGGCGTTGATGATCCTTAAAATTATTTAAGTGAGTGAATTTATTATTAAATTTTACACGACAAATGCAGAAAGCTCTTAAATACTCAAACTAAACAAAATTGCAATAAAAGTTGAAATAAGCAATCGTTACATTACATTAGAAATAAAGTCACAGAAAAATAAAAATATATATATAAACCAAAACATCAAAAACTGTAACATAATGCCGCTACAGGATTATGTCAGAGTAAACAACAGTAATGTCACGAAAAATAAAACTTTGTAGAAAACTGCCCGATATGCCTGATGGAACAACAGGTGCTGTTTTCATTATGTGTGTCCTTTGTGTGATTTACTTAAGTTTATGGCTTTTAAATCGTACAGTTAGTATCCGAACGTGGTGTCAATGAATGGTTGCAGGGCACCACGAGGTAGCGGCCAGGCAACGTTATTCACTTCTTTAGACAGTTTTTTTGGTAAGATGTACCATTTAGCCGCAATACATACGTTAAGCAAACAGACGACAGACAGACGACAGACGGACGAGATATCGTGCCATAAAGAGCGCGACTGTTAAAACCCTCAAAACCGAAATGGAAAATCAAAATATGAAACAGAAATAGATGTTTTATCTTCACATACAGACGAAGCAAGAATAAAAGCACGTGAAGACGTGAGAAATACTGACCGCCTTCTTCCTCGGAGTCAGACATCGGCGCTTCCTGCATCGTCTCTGGCGCCGTCACTTTGTATTTGTCCTCAGTGACCGCTGGCGTCACCGTCACGTCGGTGACATGGCGTAGAATCTCAACCACGGAGATGTAACCCAGCCGCTGGGCAATAGACAGCGCTGTCAGTCCGTTCTGTGCACAGAACGTCGCCGGCAAGTTAAGAGCAGCCTTTAAAAAGTTATACCCCGTTTACACGATCAAGCTGTCTCGACGAGCTGGCTATATGTTAGCTAGACGAGCCAGCTCGATGTTCGCTCGATCGTGTAAACCGGGTATTACTCTCATGCAACAGCTAGCCTAATTCTAAGCGGTTTGCGCTAACACTCCTAATTGTTTCTACTGTATTTAACGCTCCATTAAGTGATAAATTACAATAACGTCACACATGTTCGCGCTAATACGACTAAACGTCCTTCTTCTGACGTATAATAGTTATCTGGAAGTAATTTATGTTGGCATATCAAGCTACAAATCTAATTGAGCCCCTGATACTGAACACTTCTGCATCAGCAGCAACTGTTGACGTTACCATATCAATAGAATAAAACACGAAAAAAACTTAAGTGAGCTCAACTAAGAATTAAATTTTAGATAACCATGAGCCTATTCGTTGCAAAGTAGATCGATCTATCTTCAGGCAATAAACAAGTTAATTACACATTTATCTAGTTACACATTTATTACTTAAAATTATCAAGGCAGAAACTGTTCCGAAGAAAGCAGCAGCTGTTGCCGAAATGTCAACCATATATTATTAGTAAACACAGGCTGTAATTTGATAAACTCATACGACGTATTAGAAGAATCTGCAGCAAAATCCGCAATACAGAGCGTTACTGACGGTGGTGACGGAGTTTGGTGACGCGTTGTACTTGAGCAGGAGATTGATGGCCATGACATGACCTTGCTGGGCGGCCTGATGCAGTGGCGTATAACCCATCTGTGCACCAGACCACAACTCAACCACGTGATAAAACAGCATGAATAAACACACAAATATTCACGCTTATCACGTACAGCAAGAATAATAGATGGTAAACGAAAGACAAATAAAGTAATCTTGCAGCTTAAGCTCCTAAACTCATGGAAAACCCTATACACAGCTGGTAGAAATAAGGCTAGAGTTAGGGCTAGCCCTAGCCCCTTACCCTAACCCTAAAACTATAGAGTAGGCCTATAGACCGCTTACCCACTACTTTCAGTCAGCCTTTTCTGCCACCTAGCGTCCATCATCCTATGCGCCCTGATTCTTTCTGAGACTTTGGCGCTTTATAAATCATTTACTTACTTTACTTACTTACTTATTTACATGTGAGACGACGAGAAATATAGTGCACTTGTCACTTGTGCAATCTCATCTAATAACTGTATATACAATGTAGCGTATAAGGTCTTCTGTGGGCTTACAAAGCTAAACTGCAACAATACTTTGAATGTAACGAAAACACCAGAATATGAAAGAGAAACAGATCACAGCTTCACATATAGGTTAAACAAGAAAATTGTCAGTTTAATGCACACATTAAACTTTTACGGTGTATCTTAAGTGTTTAGCGTTGTGTCACAAAATATTTCCTAAAACATATATGAAGTGTTGTAGCAAGATTTCAACGTCAGTAAATCAGTCATATACTGGCATTACAGACAATATATTATCATTACGAACCTTGGTAACGGCGTTGACGGCGACTCCGTGATCCAGCAGAAACCGAATCATGTTCACTTGACCGAAATGACAAGCTGTGTGCAGTGGTGTGTACCCAGCCTACGACGACATACACGTGCTAACAGTATAATCACTATTCACCATGACACAATTTCATGCTGTCTAACAATAATTTAACACAAAACGCTGTACTTATTATTTATCCATCTATTTACTCACTCACTGCACAATATCTAAAAGTGTAAGACAAAATGCACTTTGATTACTAAGTAAGTAAAATGTCAGGCACACACAGCTCTGTGACAGAATGTCGACACTTCCTCACTGAACTGATGGGCCCTAGGCCGACCTTGTATATGACATACAAGTACAATGTATGTAGCCTACGAGTAGCCTACAATACATATATATTCAGTGTAAAATATAAATTATTTTATTGCACATGAAAATGACTAGGTTTAACTAGCACAATTCAACAACATATAAGAACCACGGGCGGGCGGTGAAGTCAGTCACTTCTTACTGTGCACTATACCGGAAACTAGGGCAAGATCGCCTAGCGCACAAAGCCCTATATCTGAAGTGATCTAAACTTTAAAATCACCAGCACATGCACAAGCTATCACATCTCTACACCAAATATGTATGATAGTTCGACAATGAAAAAAAGTTTCCGGAGTGTTGCATGTATGCCTTAGTCTGTGGGTCAATGCTGGCGTGATGCTGGACCAGTATCTCCGCGGTTGCCACTCCGTCTTCCTGGGCAGCGAGATGCATCGGTGTCAGACCGTTCTTAGCGTGAGCGTTCACATCGGCCGAGTGTTCCAGCAGTAACGCCACCATGTCCGAGTGACCCTCTTGTGCCGCCAGGTGCAAAGGACTGAACCCGTTCTGCACCAAAACGATATTAATTAATCACTTCGTAGTCGCACGTTTTTGATTTCGTAAAATTAATGTTACATGTACTTTCTCTCGCTATTATGATAGTTATGCATATGTCAAGTTAGGTTTTGTTTTGTGCTTCGATTTTAGGTGCCGTTATCATTCACACTGGAGAACGGGGTGTGCTTACATTATGTTGCAGGTCCCCATGCGAGCACTTTGCTGTATTTAAAGTAGCCAAAACTGCTTTGTAGAATGTTTGTATGAAGAAATTTTAACGGTTTGCAGCTAATTTCAATTTTCAACACTGGAGACCATAGTTTGGCAATAGAGGTTATACAGTTCGGACTAAGATGAAAAACAATAAGGCGCTCACATTAGGCGTCTTTCCCCATAGGCCAAATGGTCTTGAGGTTTAAGCAACAGGGTCACAGCAACATGGAATAAACATGAATTATTTTGACCACCACAAATAAGCATCAACTAATGTATAAACAGTAGGCCTAGTAGCATCTGTAAAAAAATCAACTAAACACGTACCCTGGACTCCGCACTAGTTCGAGCGCCGTGCTCTACCAGCGTACTGACGATGTCCATCTGGTTCTTCTTGGCGGCAATGTGCAAGGCGGTGTATCCATTCTGACACAGCACATCATTACATACACATCAAATATATGATCAATAGCTCAGTGTCTAATGCAAGCGGTTCAGAGATTGTTGAATCACACAAGTAAAATTTATACGAATAACGTTGACGTTGCAGATACAAAAATGCCAAAAAATGCAGCTGATACGCATTAGCTTTTTGCACATATATTTCTTTTCCATTTAACCGAAATTATTTTTCTACACTGCCTGAGAACACACTAACATCGGTCTGCCCGAACACCGCAGATCGACCGCAGATCAGCTATGGTCCCCAGAATATGCTTATGTTAGTCACTGTAGAATGTAGATCAGTCTACGGTACCAAAATCGCAGCAGATCACTAACTTAAAGTAATTCTGTGACGTAGCTGCGATCATTAGCATCAGCAGTTGCTAAATATGCGGTTGATCTGCGATGAACGCACTATGTTTGTGTGTTTGGCGCCTTCTGGCAGCCGACCACTTTACTTACTGTGCATCGGTTTTCTAAGTTTTCCTTTCCTCTCAATTAAACTCTTTTTTTCCCAAACTCTTACAGCACGTTCCCACAGTGGTTTAGCAGTTTTCTGGAACATTAGGTCACTATAAAAATCATTTATGCATATGCACTAACACCCGCAACTTTGGCTATTTATGAAGTATACCAAATAAAACGTGAGGCGCGTTTCACCTTCGTAGCACAATGCGGACTGGCGCCCTGCTCGAGCAGGTAGAGCGCTATGGCGATGTTATTGTAGTGGGTGGCAACATGCAGTGCGGTCAATGAGTTCTTGCCCTCCACATCTGCGTTGATGCCTTTCGACAGCAGCAGGCGCACCACCTTCAGGTGACCGTACTTGGTCGCTATGTGCAACGGAGTGAAGCCCTTCTAAAACGTTGACACAGAAAAACGACACAATGTTTCATTGACGATCTCCGTATATTGTCACATTCCTTCATCAAATGATAGAAATAAGCAACTGTATTGAACAAACACAACGCAGTTGAAACACGACTGCAAAAACTAAAACAACGATAATGATAACGATGAGCGACAAACACAATTTAGATTAGAAAGGCAAAGCAAGACTCTAAACTAGACGTTTTCAAATCGCGGTATCCCAAACTAGGCCTATATTTAACTTGCAATTTGCCACCTTTTTGTGGCGTGTTAGTATAGAATATCACTAGCTCATGCCAATCAGCAGCCACATCCGTGATTATAAATGTAAAAGCGCTTCTGGTCCTAAGGCCGTCTCATGTAAGAAGCGCTATACTAGTTACTGGACTTTAAAAGGTTAAGGTTAAAAGAGGTGATATAGCTCTTAATGGGAAACCCGTCTCAGAGCTACGAAACGTCACCTGCCGTATGGGATCACACAGTGTTACCTGCCACCCGACATAGGTGAACGCGCCCGCCTTACTCCAGCCAGATAGGCTGATACTCGATTTACCTACCCTGGAGGGATGGAAGGCTGAGTTGGCCTAGGCGGCTAGTTACATACCGAGTTGGTTTACCTGCCGTCAAAGTACTAACCCGGCCCGGCGTAGAGTAACTTCGTTGATCGGATGAAACGCGTTACCGCTACGCCAAGCCACCAACCTTTACCTTTACCTTTACCTCTAGTGGCCTTTCGATGTATTTTATCAATACAGCAGTAATTAATTAATTGACCATGCAGCTGTGGCTGATTGCTACCTTGGTGAGTAGCGTCTGGTTGGCGCCGTGGTCTAGCAGCACTACGGCGACATCTTCGTGGCCCTCCTTGGCGGTGATGTGGATCGCCGTGCACAGATCTTTGGACGTGGCGTTGGGCTGGGCACCGTGCTGCAACAGAAGAGCTACATTGTCGACATTGCCCAGTCGCGCTGAGATGTGAAGCGCCGTCTGCTGTTCCTGCAACGACAAACCCAGGCCAAACTCACTGTCTAGTGAACAGCAAATAACATTTCACAGCTGAAAAATTATACTTGGCTGTGTAAGAAAATAGCTCACTGCTAAACTGACAGACTTGATTCGGCTTCTTGTGATGTCGCATAATTAAACGTACTAGCTGAAAGTTAATATTTTATCCATAAAGAGATATTTTCATTTCATCTCCTTTTACTTCAATTCAGCCTTGTCAATGCAACTTATCTTCTTGTGTAACTGCGTCTCAGATCTACGAAGCGCCACCTGCCGTAAACGTGTCCTATCTCAACCGCAGCCAGAAAGGCTGGTACTCGACTTTACTACCCCATAAGGATGAAAGGCTGAGTTGACCTTGGTGTTAGTTATACAGCATACACTATACAGAGATGGTTTGCTTGTTTGCAGTCACCCATCCAAGTAACCACTTGATAAAACGGGAATCGATCCACGACCTTTCTATCTTAAGTCCAGCGTACTATGCACTTCTTAGATGATAACGATGATAACGATGAGTTTCTCCTCAGTAAATGAACTGAGGCTCAGTTCATGCTGCAGTCTAAAGCAACAAGAAAGCTTAGCTAACGCAAAGGAAACGCGCGACAGCAGTGCATGTATGAAGGAACACTGCCCACTGCGGTGTTCACGCTAAGTTAATATACAAATACCAAAATCTCCATCTGCATTGCATAACGAGTTAATTGCGTGGCGACACCTTGCGAACGGAATAGAGTTGTGTCGCAGACCGAAATCGCCCAAAAATCCATAAAAACCCTATTCTAGCGTTCAATGTCATATACGCTTTGGGTGGCAATCGAAAGCCCATGTACGACTTCCTATTAGTGATTAATAGTAACCTAGGCCCTATCTCGCACCGTTTCTAAGATACAGCGATTTATTGGCTCTAAATCGTAAAATTTTTTTACCCCCTCTTACTTTGCGCCCTCGCTAGGGGTGACCCCTTTCGAATTTATGAAAAAGCTTTACGGTTCCTGAAACAAGAGTCTTCCAGGCAGCCAACAGTGAAAATCTGGTAATCCTAGCTTGCACCGCTTTTGACTGATCCACCCGTGTGACGGACGGACAGACAGACGGATGGACAGAATTGCGATGGCTATATAAGCCGCGCTATAGCAGTACCTGCTGTCGCGCGTAAAAACTAAATCTGTTTTCTTACTAAACTCGATGAACAACAGCTTGCAAAAATACAATTATCATTTTAGCATTATATCAAGTATAACGACGTATCTGACTAACCCTAGCCTTGGCGTCGACGTGGGCGCCGTTGCGCAGCAGAACACGCAGAATGTCCGTCTGATTGGCTCGCGCCGCCAAGTGAAGCGCCGTCTCACCGCGGACCGTGGTCGAGTTGGGATTGGCGCCGTGTTGCAGAAGGAACAAGACGACATTCATGTGTCCCATGAACGCAGCCACGTGCAGCGGCGTCAGACCAGACTACATCACATCATAACCAGTCTACGTACTACACATTCTCTGCGACAACAAATACTATCACCCGACGTTCAATCACATCCTGATTTTGACGGCCGACCTTATAATAGCAAGGCCGAGCCGTTGCCTACTTACTTCATGGCGCCGTATAGAAATGTTGGTCTTAGACAAAACGGCAAAAGTTCCGAAAATATACGCACCCGAAATGATTGAAAACTGCATTCTCTGTGACCCCACTGTCGGAACCCCGAAGAATATACGTGTCGCCCTTATACCGGCTGAAAGTAAAATCTGGGCTACCTTTTTGCTGCTAACAGGAATTTGCGTCCAAAGAGCCTGAATACTGCATTATTTAACCGTGTAATAAAAAACCTACGTACGCATTTCAAGTTTCCATTCCTCTTCACATCCATCAAGTTCAAACACTCACCTCTTTCAGACGTCATCATAAAACTTATTATTTTCAGTCTGCTCATCTTGCCCCCTAGCGCTCCTCTCCAATGCGCCCTGATTCTCTTCTGAGATTTTGGCGCTATACAAATTGGTACTTACTTACTTACTTAGTCACAACGACGTTGATGAAAAGATGATCATTATAGATTACCTCGGTCGTTGCTTCCACGGACGCACCATATTTCAGCAGAAGCTCGACGATTTTTATTCGATTTTTCTTGCAGGCGATGTGCAGAGGCGTGAAGCCATTCTGAAACAATATTTGTTAAAAACAACGCTGCAGCAGAATGGCGAAACTGATAACCGACGTAATCCAAATTCAGATTAATCATGACAATGGTTATCACACTTTTTTGTAGTCTTCGACTTAAGATGCATGGACGCTGTAAATTACAGCATGATTTTGATTATAATTTAAAATCATTTTTAAAATGATTTTACCAAACACTGGCTAATGACCGACGTAATGATGAAAGCAGTACAAATGTCATAAGCGAGTACTTGCTTAGCAGCACATCAGCACACAAAAGAACAATTTGTTCCAAACTTCCAACTACTATAACCGCTAGATAACGTGGCTTACGACTGCTATACACAACAGCCAAGTTGTGGACAGACAAACATGCTGTCTGACGTTAAGGGTCGCTGACAGCAGTTGCAAGCCAATATATCTTATATATGATGATGACGATGACGATGACGACACTGCAGCGTCAGGTATAATTAGCAGACTGAAGCATGAAGGATCATCATACCAGAGCACGGGCGTTGACTTCGCATTTCCTGTCAAGCAGCAGTTTGGCCGCTCTGACGTTGCCGCAGTGTGCAGTCACATGCAGAGGAGTCAAGTAGTCCTAGCATAACAGACAGTTCACTCAATGCTATCGAATCCTTTTTAGTAATACAACTAAGCAATTACTATTATTACTGCTACTGCTACTAAAGTGTAGGCCTACTTTTCATGTTTTTGTTTCACCGAACAGATTTTTTCAGTTGTACATCGGGTTAAACTGGGATCCAAAAAGCGAACCTTTAGACAGAAAGACTGATATTTAATGAAATGTAGCCATCGTCCGCTGAAATGATATAATGCAACAAATATATTGAGGAACTCGATAAGTCAAATATCCTTACACTTAGCTGAAGTCATTGCCAGGCAAACTGGAGACAGCCAATTGTTTCTGACCCTGTATCCTCTCAAGATAGGCAGAATCTCTGAGCTCTGCAGGCCTATGTTTCTTTCTTTTTTTCTTTCTTTCCTTCAAAGCAAACGCTGAAAAAATCTACAAACGCATTCACTGACAGTGTGAGGGTTGTGCTGATAAAAATAGAGAGAACGACATGGCGCCGCTGTGCTTCAGATGACGGAAGCTTTAGCAAGTTCTACGATATGATATGATATGATGATGATGTAATGATACGATGAAATGACATACGATGGTGACGTCGTCGATAGCGGCGTGATGATAGAGCAGAATGCGTGCACAGTCGACGTGGTCGCCCTGGACACTCATGTGTAGGGGCGACAGTCCGTTCTTCGTCTTGGCGGTGACTGGAGCTCCTCGCTCCAGCAGCAGATCCATCACCTGGTCGTGACCACTGCGAGCCGCGCAGTGCAGCGGAGTCAGACCGTCCTACATCACAGCACAGCATCGTAACTGATCAGAGAGTGGTAAACAATATAGCTCTTCGTGGAAAATCCATCTCAGAGTCAGAGCTACGGAGCGTCTCCTGCCATATAGGATCACCTGCCACGCGACATGGGTGAAATTGGTGAATGCGCCCCACTTTAACTCCAGCCAGACAAGCTGGTACTCAAGTTACATACCCCGGAGGGATGGAAGGCTGAGCTAATCTTAGTGTCGGTTATATACAGTGATGGTTTACCTGTCCAGTCCGCAAACAGTCACCTATCCAAGTAGTAACCACTTGAAGCTATACAAACGCGAGTGGAACCCACGACCTCTTAATCGTAAGTCCAACACCTTACCGATACACTTCCAAGCTACCAAAAAGTGTTCCATTAGAAAGTAAGCCCCCACGTTTTTGAGGTTATAACTGCATCAAATACTGTTCATTTTAAGCAATTTACTCCGCATTAAGTTTGCAATTAAACGACCAATAAAAATCTTTCTGATAACACACCAAGCGCGTAGCTACACTACCTCAAAAAATAATTTATTTGTCAGATATATCACTAAAATAAATAGATAACGACAACAATTAGAGAAAATATGTTTTCCAAAGTAATCCCAGGGTCTAGGCCATGGAGTATGTTTAGACCTATGACATGTCACAAAATTTGAAAATATATTTGGCAATTTTGGTATTCTGTAAAATAAGTGATTGTATTTGATTACAACCATTACAGGGAAATGACAATTCTGAGTCTACATCTACATATTTTGACACACAATATAATTCAGTTTTCACTAATACTTAAAAACAGACTGTGGAAAAGCTATGCAAATACATCTGAATACAAACTCGAAACCTGTAACGACGTCATGTTGCCAAAATGTGCAGGTATCCATAAAGTCTGCTGATTTTTTCTTACATCAGAGTAATAGTTCTTTAAGTCGATACTGTTACAATATGTGAATGACTGAATATGAACATATAAAGATATCAGATTGACTAACGAGCATAATGCACAAAAAGTGGCGCATAAAATTAACTGCAATGATTAAAGTTTGCACTACTGTTGGATTGTATAATCTATGTAAAACTCTGGTATGTTCCATACTTTCATGCGCCACCCAATAGGTCGAAAAAGTCTCGTTGTATACCCGAGTTCTGCAGTCGACAAGAGCATGGCTGTCCAGTAGAAGCTGGACCATGTTGGCTCGCCCCCATTTGCCGGCCACGTGAAGCGGGCTGATCGAATTCTGCAAGCAAACCGCGCGCACACACACACCCAGCTGATCAGTCGTTTACGTTTGCGTACTAGATACTGTATTGCTGAAACGGGTAAGCGAGTACGCAGGTACAAACTTATACCAGTCCAGACAGTGCGGTATCACACTTTTAAACCAAATTTAGCTTGCAACGGTACTTTTTCTCAATTTTTCAGCTGCAGTTATGCGTTATAAACCGAACGACGGTGTAGTCTGTGCCATCTGAGCGTGGTTTAAATACGATACCGCACTGTCTGGAGTGGTATAAGCTCGCACCGAGCGCATGGACGTGGTCAAATACGGTTGTTACGACGATCGCACATGTATAAAAAAAATCAAATGAAACTAGAAGGTGCTCGTAAGAGTGCATATTTCCGCCAAGTGAAGTAATTTAAACATTACAACAACCACAACAACAACAACAACAACTACTACTACTACTGCATTGTGACCATGCGTCTATCTGGCACCGTTATAGAGATATGGCGCCTCAAAGTACATGTACACAAACAAAAAAACAAACAAACACACGAAACGACGGACAGAACGACCATTCTTTTTATCTCCTCCAATGTTCACTACGTTCACTTGGCGGAGATAATAAAACAGCTACAGACTATCGCAGTAGACTCTGTTCACTGTTTTTCACACAGTAAAGCGTGGCGCTACATACTTGCAAAAAGATTATATTTTATAGCGGGGGTTTGCGTCCACTGCAATAAAACAGAACAGAAAACTACGTCATCGGCGCAGTGCTAACATAATGTGCGGCCGTCCACCTGACTTTTGACCGTTTGAGCTAAAAACTGACACATCGGCTATCGTTTACGTTAATTCTGTTTTTTTTTTAAATGCAAATTTTTATTTACGCGTTAACAGACCGTACGTACGCCACGGACGGACAAACAGACAGATGCAAAGGTAAGTAC
>Ga0056128_1002639_pt1 | contig 21420 bp, 16 predicted proteins | sample WorMetLIZISLAND2_FD_71113 | JGI IMG/M metagenome (GOLD analysis project Ga0056128, IMG submission 71113) | Marine gutless worms symbiont microbial communities from Max Planck institute for Marine Microbiology, Germany - Olavius geniculatus... ... | reverse complement strand
CTCTTTTTCCCTTCCCCTTTTACCCCTTCTCTGCTTTTTCCTGTCCTCCTCTCTTCCCCTCCTCTACTCTCCCTTAGAAGTAGGACCACCTAAAATCCAGCTCGAAGGTCTGGGGTGAAAGTCGTAATTTTTGATAGCAGTTATTCATAACTGTGCATAGGTCACTGATCCCGTTTACCTCTTTGAGCCATAGGCAAATGGTTGCGTCGAGTGAAGTTCGTGGAAACAAGCATTAAATGTATACTAAATAGCATCTTAGTAATTAAACCAACAGCGAAATAGAATGACAAAGTGAACTGTGTTAACAATACATAAAAATGTGCACTGAATGGCAAGCAAACGTGCAAGTTAAGTGGAACTATTTTTTTCGCACGACTACACATAACGGTGGATCGGTTTGTTTATGGTCCGGTCATCTTCACTCTAGCCAAATGCGGAACCCGCACGATTTAACGCCTAATAAGAGATATGCCGTAATGTGCATAAGCTTACTATAGCGTTTGTGTTTTAGGCCTCTGTCTAAGCATTTACTGTTGCAGTGCAGTAAGTGTGAAAAGAGTTAAACTTAATGTCAGATGTCAATAAAAAAATTGTCAACAGAGTTCGCAAACGAATTTTCCGCACTGGTATCCCACACAGCGGCAATGATGCCAGCGGCTGCAGTTCTCTCACTCGACCAGGTGATCTTGTTGTCAGTGCTGTGGCTGTTCTTCCCACGTCCTTTCTTGACAGGTGGCAGGACAACAGCGTTGCAGGTGTTGCAGAGTTTACTGGTGCCATATGGCAGGTGAAGCTACGTCTAACGCAGTTATAATACAAACGTCAGCAACAGGGAAGAAAGACTTATATAGATAATGCGGACCTGCGGACCGACCAACAAGTAAACTGCGGACCTGGTCTGCAGGTTTGGTCCACAGTTTGCCTGTTGGTCGGTCTGCAAGTCCACAGGTCCACATTTTACCCATGCCGTATTACATGTTGTGGTTTTAAAAACTATTTCAGCTTCTAATAACTCTATAACTGAAGATTGTTCTGCGAGCAGTTGTTGAACAGTTTCAACTGATGTCTTCATAGATCATGTGAGTTCGTAGCCAACTGAAAGAACCTCTGGTTGTCAACACATTCCTTCCCAGTCAGAATTTTATAGGTTTCGATAAGATTGCATCTGATTCGTCGTTGTTGTAATGAATGTAAACCGAGCACCTTCAACCATTCTTCATAACTTTTCCATTTTATTTCTTTGACCAATTTTGTCGCTCTTCGCTGGATTCTTTCTAAATTATCGATGACTTTCTTCAAATGCGGTGACCAAACTTGAACACAATATTCTAAGTGTGGACGTATGTATGTTTTGTACAGTACCATAAAATCTTTACCTGTTACTTTAAAGTGCCTTCTAATCATTGCAAGAACTGACTGGGCTTTTTACTGACTGAACACACTGATGCTGAGACTTCAGATTTTTCGTTATGTATAGTTCTAGATCTTTTTCTTTATCCGTCAACTCGAGTGTTGTGACTTCTGAGCTATGCTTCATTGTGTAACTGGTTGATAGCTTGTGACCATTGTGCAAAAGTTTACATCTGATTGGGTTAAATTTCAGTAACCATGAAACTAGAGTCTTCCAGGCAGCTGACAGTGAAGATTTGGTGATCCTAGCTTGCACCGTTTTTGACTGATCCACTCGTGTGACGGACGGACGGACAGACCAAGAGACAGAATTGACAGAGACAGAATTTCGCACGTAAAAATTAACAATGTGCGGTTTTTAGTGAGTTAACTACTGATTAAAAAATTTGACTTTTTTGAGTCTATTTGGCCATAAATTAAGCTGCATTTGACCTCAAGGCAATAAAGCTTTAGCAACCCTCCTGCAGATGATGTCACAGTTCCAAACATGGCTGAAGTCGTGAAAAGGGAAAGTGAGTACTTTAAACCTGATTTTAGAGTATTAAGGTATTAGCAACCAGAAGAATAAGATTAATGAATATTCACAAATCAGCATTTGATTTAGCTAGGGGTGTTAAATTCGTTTTTTTCCAAATTCAAATTTCGACTGCTAAAATTCGGATTAAATTTGAACTTCATTTATATATTTGTAAAAGAAAAAAGAAGTCTTCCAAGTTACTTGTAACCACACATTGTATTGCAATATATACATTTAGTTAGACACAAACACATACCGAGCAACAAAGTCCAAATAACTATATAACTCTAACGCACAAAAGACCAATATAATGTCCACCAAGAAGAAGAAAAAGAAGAAGATTCCGCATAGACAAAGTACATTGCGTGGGAGCTCATCCCCTTTAGAGCGCTTTGAGCCGGCGAGGGCGAAGCCGGCGCGCTGGTTTTACCTGCCCGCAGGCAGTCACCCAACGCAGTGCTAAGCCCAATTAAGCTAGCATACAGCTGGAGTCGGCCGGATGGCCAGCTTGAATTAACAGCTAGCGCCTTTAACCGACTAGGCCAGTATGCTTGCAGTCCTGGCCACAGGGGCTACTGTTACGCAGAACTCGCCGTTCTGCACAGCCAAGTGTCCTGATAACTTCTTAAAATAAAGAAATTGAAACAGAAATGCGATTTCATTGTTTGTTTACAGTCACATGTAAGCCTCCCAAAGTCCAAAGAATAGTAAACGCAAATGCTAGAGGCACATAACATAGTTTAGTTACAGTTCTCTCTACATAAACAACGCGGCGGTATGCAGGGAGGGGAGGGGTAAGCAAACACGTGGCGGGCGTCGCTTGAATTGATGGCCGGCAGAGAACAAAGAAATCATACAGTGTACCGCTGAAGTAACAGCGTTCCGCTTTCAAGGCACAACCGTCTGCGTCTAATTAGTGATGAAAAATGAATCCGAATTCGTACTTCAAATTCAAAGTTCGCAAATCCAAACTTTGTTTAACAACCCTGGACTTAGCCAACTAGCGCTTTTAACAGTTACGTAAAATAATGCGACTTGGACTTTAAAGGCGAGTCTTGAGGAATCTGTGTTGAGTGTACTGCATTTAGTTGTTGATTAGCTACGTTGGATGTGGATTTGCTGAGTGCAGGTCTGCAAATATTTCATATGTGGCATATGTCCGCACGACTTGTTCACCAACACTCGAGCGGATCTCGGTAGCTGCACAAAGCTACATGATGAAAGCATCAGAAGAGAGTAAGTTGACTAAGTTGCTTCATTATTCACAGTCTGGCATGGTATTTTCGGTACAGTAATTGGCAACTATTACGGTTTAAGAAAAACAGTGTTCGTCAAATTGTCCTACAGGCAGATTCTCCAAGTTCCAAGTTCTCCAAGATTCTTACTATTTACCATACATCTGTGCGGAGACTAGTCAAGTTAGGGACTGTGGGAAAATGTAGGCACCTACAAAATAGTTGATGCCATTAGATACTGCATATATATGCCTGATAATAAGTGTATCTTTTTGTGTGCAGTGTAATATGCTAATGCATATGCATGAGATTTAGTCACATGATCGCATAAGTGTACATCTTCATTATGATGTAGTTTATTGCATTTTACATGCGACTTTACAAGCGACAACAGGTACTGCTGTAGCATGTCTTAGCTATCGCAGTTCTGTCTGTCTGTGCGTCTGACTATCACACGGGTGGATCACTTGAAAACAGTTCAAGCTAGGATCACTGAATCTTTGTCGTAGACCTGCTAGATAGAAGACTGTAGTTTCAGGATTTGTAAAGCTTTAGCATAAATTCAAATGGGGTCACCCCGAGCAAAGGCACTATTGATCGCTAATAGGAAGTCCAACATGCACTTTCGATTGTCACTGAAAACACTGACCTTGGATGCTAAAATCAGAGGTTTTTACTGAATTTTTGGCAATTTTGGACTGTGACACATTTCAAGAGTGAATTGCGCTGAAATCACTAGAGATAGACTAGGACAACCTGTGCATGAAATTTTCAGCATTTAACGTAGATTTCAACGGTCCAAGTCTCAACCCTCTAGTTCAAGGAGACCTGCGCACGAGGGCATCAAATTCGGCTACCCCCTAAAAAGTCATTATTTTATTGCTGTTGGCTCATCTATTGCTTGCAAAGGGTTGCAGATAGACATAGACTTGCTGCTTGCAAGAACTTTTGACAGGTATTTCAGGGGTATCAACATTGATGACCACAAACGACCTTGAACCCCAAATATAGGCGATTCTAGTGATTTTTGGTTGTGACTCACACTTCAGGAGTCATTTATGACGAAATGGCTGGATATAAAGCAGGTCAAGGTGCATACAAAATTTTGAGCATTAAACGTCGTTTTCACTAGTTTAAATTCAGCCCCCTGCATCTAAGGAGTCCTCCGTACGGGATCGTCGAACTTAAGTACCCATTCATAATCGTTATTTCTGTAGTTGGGCAGATCAAACGGTAGCAGCAACCTGAGGCCTGTTATGCCCTCTATCAAATGTGAATTGTATGGGTTAACGTAAGCTAAAGGGTTAAAGGTAGCCAGACAGCAGCTGGGCCGGCGCAACGCAGCAGCTAGTAGTCAGTTGCTGCTCTGATCTGCTTGATTAAAGACGTGCGTGGTTCGCACTTCTTTCTTCGTCAGTTTTGTTCAATTCTTTTCCACGGCCCGTTAACTTACCTTTCGCAGATGCATAAATAGGAAAAAGGGGGGTACCATCCAAGCACCCTTACAGAATGAGTGAATGAAAATCATCATGTTGAATTTCATTTGCTGGGATCAGTGATCTTTAGATTTTGTTCGCAGTGGGCCTTCAATTCCTACATGCACCGCTGTCACACATTCCATTTGTGTTAGCTGGGCTTTCTTGTTATGTGGGTTATGTAGTGCATCTACCTTGCACAAATATCTGACCTGACTTGGAGTGGCTCTGGAAAATTCAACTGCTTTGGCAGAAATATACAAAAATAGTAGTAGTAGTAGTAGTTTTTGTGCCACTGGTGTAGTTGCAGCCTTTCCTATAGTAGTAGTAGATGTTGTTGTAGTCAGAGTGCAAAGGATTACAGCATATTCTATAGTAGTAGTAGTAGAAGTTGTTGTTGTTGTAGTGATGGCTGTGTGTGGATGACTCCAGGTACCAGCAGAGTTCAAGATGTGAACGTATGGGCTATGAAGATGATCTGCTGAAATATCTCGACACGGTCATTTCCGAAGCAGACAAGCGCATTGTCCGTGGAAACCAGCGCCTGATTATGGCAAACTCGGAACACACAATAGTGCGCCCCATTTTCGTTTTCGTTGTATTTATTCTTGTTAGTTACATTGAATAATGTTAGTATTGTGGAACTTGGTGTGAAATTTGACTCCTAGCAAAGGATAATGTTTTTTGTGTTCAAACTGTGCAACAAATGAAGACAGTTTATTTTTATATTTTCACAGACAGTGCGTATGAAATGACATGGTCACCCATGAGTCACGACATGCTGGTTTTTCAGGTGTAGTGTGCTGCGGGAAGCATACTGTTTGCACTGTCTGTTGCCATACAAACATGACTCGTCTCTGGCAAAACAACTGCACCATACCAAAACATTCAAACCGCTGCCAGCCAAAACTTATAAATTCCAGAATTCTTTCCTCACTTATTGTCTGTGACATTTTGATTAATATTTCATTACGTTGTTTCCGTAGGCCTACACCCTAACTGTATTTTTCTCATTTGACTGGTTGTATGTTTGAATACAGCCACTGGCTGCTGTGTGCCATAAAACAAACGGAAAAAAGATTTTTGCATACCCTTGTTTAGTGTGGTTTATTGTGTCATCATGCATGAAGCATTAACCTGAGGTTGTGTTTTTTGCCAGCCGCCAACTCCTGAGCAGATGGAGGCTGATATTAAGATCGAAGCAATTAAGAAAGAAATTAGCGATCTCGTTGCTGAGGTAAGATGCCAACAGTACTTGATTTAATAGAGCTGCTATAATAATGGTTGACAGCATTGTCTCGTGTCTAGCGATGAATTAATCAGTTGGCTGCCTGTCAGATTTGGTAAACATTGAAGTTGTTTACAGATTTTATAGCTGTTGTGTATCAGTGTTAATATTCTTTTCTAAAGAGAAGTTGAATTTCAACTCTGCATTGCATAAATTGAGTTTGGGCGCACAGAGCCGCACATTGGTTTGCCTTACAACTATGCGTAATGTGTACACTGTACAGCAGTATAATAGTCCAAACCGAAAAAAGATTTTTGCATACACTTGTTTGGTGTGGTTTATTGTGTCATCGTGTATGAAGCATAAATGCAGAACTTGTAACAAACAATAACTGTTATCGCTGGAATTATATCTGAGTTTTGCTGGTGCTTGATTTGCTGGTTGGTGGCGTGGCGTAGTTGGTAAAGCGTTTTGGATGAAACGAAGTTACTCTACGCCGGGCCCGGTTAGTACTTAGATGGGTTACTGTCTACAGTACGGAGCCAGCCAACTAAATCGACTCAGCCTTCTACCCTCCGTGGGATGGTAAAATGAGTACTAGCGGTGGTCACGCCCATCGCCAGGGAAGAAACGGCGAGTTCTGCGCTCCAGTAGCCCCTGTGGCCAGGACTGCTAGTATACTGACCCAGTCAGTTAAAGGCGCTGGCTGTTAACTTGAGCCGGCCATCCAGCCGACCTGGGCTGTATGCTAGCTTAATTGGGCGTAGTACTGTGGTGGGTGACTGCCTGCAGGCAGGTGTGCCATCGCACCGGCTTCGCCCTCGCCGGCTCAAAGCGCTGTAAAGGGGATGAGCTCCCACGCAACGGACCTCGCTCTTCTTGATTCTCTAAGCTGGAGTAACATAGTGGCTGGCTGGTTGGAGAAATGTGCATGAATTGACTGCATGTGTTTGGTGCTCGGCAGGCAGAGTCGCTGGGCAACGAAGGAAAAGTGGAAGAGGCACAGATCAAAACTGCAAAGTGCGACCAGCTGAGAATTGAGCGTTTGAACTTGCAGGAGGTGAGTTGTCTGCTCTAAGGAATGAATGAAGCACTTGTAGTGTGAAGGTTGTTTTAAAATTACTCATCAGTGGATTTAGAGCCATTTTTGGCGATATGTCGACTGCCCGTTGCTTTTATTTGCCATATCGTGTGCAGAAAGTCCTTAAAATAGACAAACTTTTTTCTAATACCTCTGATGCCGTCATTATAGCACAGTTGTAAAATGACATTTTGTTGACGCAGCTAGTGAACATGTATACCATTCATATTTCAGCATAAAACTTTAACATTATTATATCATTTTCTGAACTGTTCACTTTTGGTTGTAACTGTGCTGCTTTGGCGTCGTAAAACAAAAGAAAACGTATTAGTGTGTCTTGTGCAGCATATAATATGGTTTTTTTCTGAGTTTTCCCATGAAGCGATGCAGAGTTGCATTAACTGATGCAGAAGTGCGTGACGTGGAAATCTCGCAAATTCTGTACCGAACGCAAGTGTTCAAATATCAGTTATGATCTGGTAGACACGCACGTTCGTGCTGTGTTTGTGATTGTGGGTAAGGACATGGAGATGTTGAAGCAATGTAGCCAACTAGCCATAACAGTACATCTTCTCACACGTCTGACAAACCACACACCATGCTAACCACATACTTGAAGATGCAGACAATCTTCCATCTTCTGCAACAATGACACACCGCATGAACAGATTAGCAAGACACGTACTGTTATGGCTAGTTGGCTACATTGCTTCAACATCTCCATGCCTTAGCCTGATACAGATTTTACTTCACATACACAAGTGTGGTTTCTCAGATGCGTGAGAAGATGCTGCGTCCGTTCGAGGAGGTGTACAAGCGTCGACCGATGGAAGTATGCGAGATCTGTGGCGCAATGCTATTCATTGACGATGCGCCTCAGCGCCTTGACGACCACATCCAGGGCAAGCAGCATGTCGGATATGCACGCATTCGAGCCTACATTGCCGAGCGACAGAAAAAACGAGAAGAGGTACCGATTGCGGACCATATCGCATTGGTTGTAACTAGTTTTGCTTGGATGTAGCCACTCTCTTGCCTATTGTGAGTGACCGAATGCCTGCTTTGCTTTTCACTCACTGAATATAATCAATAATCAATTGATCAAATTTTGCATATTCTGTGATGTGTTGGCAGTGTTTCATGCACTTAACGAGTTTTACTGAATTCTCTGTATCCATGATATTAGCTTCGACTCTTCGGTCACGTGGCAAGGATGGATGCGTCACTTGACATCTCCAGAGCACTCAAAACGTCAATCCGAAGCCTGCCCATAGAGTGGAAGCGCCCTCCCGGACGCCCTCGCCACACGTGGCTACATACCCTGGAAGCAGATCTCCAGCCTCATAATCTTGGTCTCAACTCGGCTTGGAAAAATGCCCAGGATCGAGAACACTGGAAGCACCCCGTGGAAACCGCTACGCTCCAGCTCGGGGCATGCGCTTGATGATGATGATGATATTAGCAGCCTCCCCATCACAGGCCTCATGTATTTCTCACACAGCCAGCGTGCCAGATAATGGACTGTCAACTGGATAGCTAGTTTTTAAAAATTCCTTCTAAGACCTAATTCAAACCGTGTAGCCCCACTGCTCGAATGTTAAAGGATGTTTTCAAAAGCAGTTTTTAAATAATATATTCATCTTTACCAGGAGTAGGCAAAACATTTTACACACGTTTCCTAGTAAAACATTTTTGTATAGACTGCTTTGACTTCTGTATGGTGAATACCTGAAGATTCATTAACATCATTTGGTTATTGTCACTTGCAGTTTTTATAGGAATGTTTTGTGCACACATCTGGTACATTTCTTATGTTGACATGCTGCTGTGTTAAGTTTTCAGTAGTACTGTTTGTTTGTGGCCCCCTGTCCTCCAATAGACAGCATTATCACATTGATGTCTGTCTGGAGGATAACAGGGAAGATTATTAGAACTACCATTATGTTAATTACATATGCACGCGTATAATGGAGTTCTTACAATTTTAGGTTTAGCTTGTTTTTTTCTGAATTTTGTGTTTTGTGCTTCTGTAAAGGTTAAACTTACTGTTCCATTATTATGTGTTTGTGTGCATTCCGCCTGGAAAGGCTGTCCCCAAAATGACCTATACTGTGTCGGGTGGTACATTAAACCCTACTCACTCACTCACTCACTGTTTGTTTGTGGTAGACGGAAAGTAAGAACCAAAACGACGGGAAGGAGGCAGAGAAGTCAACCACTGCTACGGGTGATGGCTCCGGTGACATCAGATCTGATGTCGCTAATATCAACAATGCGTCTCCTCATCCAGTTGCTAATGACGTTGAGCAAAGCGACTTTGAGTCCCGGCATCGTGACGGCCAGTCGGCTGACAGACGAAGAGAAGACAGAGACTGTAGGCGGGACAATGATGATAGAAACCGCCAAACCGGTTCGTCCGAGAGACGACGGTCAGAGCGCGATAGAGGAGAGCGGGAACATCGACAGGACGGCGAGCGGAGTCGAGACGGTGAACCTCGACGTCGGGAGAGGGATCGCGATGATCGACATGGTGCTGACGACGGTCGGGAACGTCATCGAAGTCGTGAGAGAGACCGAAGCCGTGAGAGGCGAAAGCATGACGACCGCCGCGACCGACATCTTGATCAGCAGAAGAGTTCCTCCAATTCCAGGCGCTCGGAACGAAGTCGCTCCAGGTCACGGAAAGACTCAAAGTCGCGTTCGAGTCGAAATGACTCATCCAGCGGCCGACACAGAAGCCGTGACAGGTGAATTCTTCTCCTTATGCCTGTTTTCAATATATATCTTGGCTGTTTTCTTAATTTTTTCTGATGGCCTCTTCAGGTGACGGGACAAATGGTATTGACTTAGAGGTTTTAGCTGATAATAATTTCACTTAGATGATGTGTGTCCTGTGATGCAAGTCGACACAAAACTGGTCCATGGTAGATACATTAAGTATGCATTTTTGTAAGAATTGTTTATCAGGCATTTTTTGTGGGACTGTAGTACTTGGCCAGATCAAGTGTAACTGTACCGCTATTTTGTTGGGAGGACCAGCACACAGGTTAGCACCAGTGTGTTAATAAGTGTTGGCAGTGGTAGTACAATTGGTGTAACATACTTTGATATTATTCTATAGGGTATGACGGAAGTCTCACGGTGGAAAAATATACATTGTCTTCGTTTCGAGGTACAAAGGAATGATTTGCTGTACTGTCGCACCGATTTTTGTAACGCATAGTGTTTTCCAGGCTGCGGTTGTATTTTATGCCGCAGATCTGGGACATTGTGGAAGGACCGATGGTATATACAGTGGCGTCGGGGCAGGGAAGAGTGTACAGGGGCAGTCACCCACCCTAAATATTTAGCTATCGAAAAATTGCTAGAAATTTTCCTTATCCAAAAATCCAAAATTTGCGCTAAAAATGGCATTTTTTCTGTCAGAAATTTGCAACTCTTCATCAAATGCTGTCCGGAAATTGCGTCATCTGCCTGAAAATTTTCTGCTCCGCCTATTTTTTTGACCCACGACGCCACTGGTGTTATTCATACTAGGGTTGTTGTTGTGAATTGAGTGTCTTTATACTAAATTCTGTATGAGAAATGTGATGGTAATTAAAACCACAGGATGGTATTGACATGAAGTCAGTTGCAGATTTCGTCTTTCTTGTGATTGTCGTCGACACTGGACACTTTTCTACCTTTCTGGAGTCGCTCTGTGAAGTGCTTGTATCTTAGGTTTTCACCACGTAATTTACGTTGTTGTTTTTGTAAACAAAAACACGCTACTGACAGTGACATATTAGTACTTTCTTAAGGCAAGCCATCAGTTGTAGGAATTGGGCATGTTTTATCACTTCAGCTGCATCAACAAATTACTTGCATTTTGTTATAAATTGTCGTGCTGGGTAGTGCTACTTGCATCATCACGCCCAGAAGTCATGGAATACTGACTGCACAACTCATCCATAATAATAATAATATAGAAATTTATAAGGTGCGCAGTCAGCTGGTGGCGTGGCGTAGTTGGTAGTGCGTTTCGGCTGAAACGAAGTTACTCTACGCCGGGCCCGTAAACCATCTCGGTGCGAAGCCTGCCAGCTAGGTCGACTCAGCCTTCTACCTTCTGTGGGACGGTAAAATGAGTAGTAACTCATTTATATGAGTTACGGAAGGAAGGGACCTTGATACAGCTGACTGGGGTTGCCTAGCCGGCCGCTGCGCCAGCCTGTGTCTGCAGGCTGCACACGGTGGCCGTGCGGGAGGCGGCTCTGGTTAGTGACGAAAGCGCTTTAGAGGCGTGTGCATGCTCGCGACTATGCACTATACAAATTGACGACCTTTACCTTTACCTTTAGCAAGCTGAATCTGAGGCACCGACAATCGCCAGATGGGTAGTGATGGGCTATAAACTAAGTAGGTAGGTTTTGAGAACTGTAGTTGAGTTTTGTATTTATTTGAGTGGTTTACTGATTTTTAGTATCTGACCAAATCATGGTGATTGCGCCTGTTGTAAATAGCAGTAAAGGTGTTAAAATGATTATGGTGCTATTTAATGGTAATTCCATAGACATGCAGTCAGTGATATATGTAGTTTATGCTGATAATCTTTACTGTCTCCGGCTGTAGTGGTGCAGTATGTTGTTAGGTCACACGGGCACTCAGGTAGCCGGAGGAGAGACAGGTCGCGAAGTCGACACTAAAACCACGTGACAGATGCACGCCACAGATGTAGATGGTAACTTCACTCACGCCCATCAGCCGACTGTGAGACGGCCTGGTTGAAGATACGTCAAATAGTGTAGTGGAGAGCCGATCAACGATGTCTCGCAGATTACGAACTGCTATAAATGGCTGTTCAGTTACTGTACTATACACTTCAGCTCAGTTGGCAGCAGTTTTATCTGATTGACAGCTGCATTTTATGTGCTTGTTTTAAAGCTGGTAAAATTAGTACAGGGTGCGGCAAAAAAGTGGACCCCTAAAGTTTTTCGCTGTTTTCTCAGTGACCGTTTGGAATTTTGATTAGAAATTTTACAGATTTGTTTACTAAAATCGTCCACATCTAAATGCCAAGTAAAATGATTCTGTTGAAAAACGACGAAGTTACAGACTTTTTAACGTGACCGCCTACCGATTTTTCGGCATTCAAAAATGTTCCGGCTACATCACCAATTTAATAACATCGTTCAAACAACAGTTAAATTATGATCAAATGCCAGAATTCCTTCGTCAGTGCGAATGTTCGAAGTGTTCACCGCCAGCTTCAAGCAACAACACCAGCCTCCAGTCGCCTTATTTGAGAAATCTTTTACAGCCTTGTCAATCAGTCCCTGTGGCAGGTTGCCCAAGATAACCTGAAGCGCTTCCTTGAGTTCGGTGCTTGTTTTCGGCTTTACTTTAAGCTTGCAGTAAGCCTCCAACATTGCACCCCATACGTGAGAGTCCATTGGGTTTATATTCGACGAATTTGGAAGGCATTGTTCTTTTGTGATGATATCTGGACAGCTGGCCCGCAGCCAGTTCTGTGCGCTGCGCGGCGTTGCGCGCTGTGTGTGCTGGCGCGCCGTACTGCTGGAAGATGAATCCGGTGGGCAACTGGCGATTGTTTTAAAGGAACGATAACATAGTGATAATTTAAAAACAATATAAATTACTGTTCATTAAAACGTCACTGTGACGTTATCGACAGTAATGTGTAACCAGTTTTTAAAAATTAAATAGCATTTTTAGCTTGAACATTATTTAATACTGAAAAATAGGTAGGCGGTCATGTTAAAAAGTCTAACTTTGTTGTTTTTCAACAGAATCACATTTTACTTGGCAATTAGATGTAGAAGGTTTTTACAAATAAAGCTGTAAAATTTCACATTAAAATCCTAAATGATTGCTGAGAAAACGGCGAAAAACTTTAGGGGTCCACTTTTTTTGCTGCACCCTGTATAATTTGATGCAGTATTGTAAGTTGTAACTCTTTGCACTCGGTGCACTCATCGTAGCCATCGTGGAAGCCCTTGTTAGTACCACCAGTGACTCGGTTGAAAATAATCCTGTGTTCAGCCAATTATTTGCCAAGCTCATTCTTTATTTGCAGACTGCTAAAAATTTGTTATACTTATTTCGTCACTGTTGCGAGCCCATACTGGTTATCTCTGTGCTGAATTAGTGCACAGTGTACAACGTTGTATGAGGTTAAAATTTTTTTGTAATGTTTTTGCTAAATAATATTCGGCATAAGATACTGGTAGTGATTAAATGGCTGAGAGTACGGCTGATTATTACTGGTGCTGCAGAAATGAACAATTGATTATTATGCCTTCGCCATCTTAGTGGCCATAGGCATTGTTTCCATAGTGTGCGTGCACGAGTCACGAACAAACTGTTAGCACGAAGTATTGGGTATTTGTTGACAGATTTTTGACCAAATCTTCACCACTAACGGACTTTGATGCAGGGATGAACGTGGCAAGTTTTGGTGTCAAAAGGTCAAGGTCATGGTGGGGTCAAATATGCCACAAAATGCACTTTTTGGCCTTGTAGTTGTCACATGTTGGTGGGGGTATAATAGTCGACAATGTCGTAACCATCATCTAGACATTGTTGAAACTAAACACAAGAAGCCCAGCTATTGCTAGGAAAAGCCGACCGTACGGCCTACATCCAAATTCCAGTCATGGAGAGAAAGCAATTTGTTGGAGGTGTGACAGTTCCATGCATGCTGTTAGCAAAACGTTGTCTCGGAAGTATAACAGACATTACATGTAGTCATTTCGCCAAGCGATATAAATAGCTACAGAGTGAATGAACAAGGAAAATATCGGACGCAGGTTTTGCAAATATTTCTCACAATAAAAATGCTTTGCTTGGGAGAATGTGCTACAGCCTATACAGTTCAGTTGCAGTACCGACCTTCAAGGTCATCCAAGGTCAATGATTTCCATCTAATCTGTTAGGGCATATGCCACTTCCTATTAGCGATTTATAGTAAACTAGGCTGTATCTTGCACCATTTCAGAGACAGAGCCAGTCTATCATTGAAAAACGCATTTTTCCTAGTCCCCTTCATTTAACCCCCAGTTTGAAAATGTTCCCTTTAGAGTAAATTGCTGAAATTTTGCATGCCCGAGTTTAACACCCATGGACATTAGCCACAATGCATCCGTTACACATGGACGGAGAGACAACAACTCATGCCAATAGCTTGACCTTTACTAAAGTACTGTTGGGTAAAATTTGTCAGTAGCTTTGCTTATCTGTGCATTTTGTACGGGACATAAGAGCTGCATTTTTGTGTTGTTTATATGGCATCGGTTTTGTAGTTTGCAAGCTGTACTTGGAGATACACTACTAAAGTAACCACAAAAATTGTTTTATCAGTTAGTCCAGTCTATTTGGGAAAAGTAATGGACTAGACCTGCGATTTCCTGTGGTACAGAAACATGACCAAACTTGAGGCTTTTGAATGACCCCAAAGTGGTATTGTGATGAATCAACATCTAGAGTTATGTATAGATTATCCTGTACCTGAAATCATGCCTTTAGTAGTGGGCTTAGACCAATCAACAGAGTTTATATAAATTCCCCGAGTGCAAACTATTAATGGTAGTCACCACATAAACACAAAAATACATACCAAATTTTATTATAAAAAGTTTGAAATAATATAGTACATGTCCGCATTATACAAAATGCAGCAACACAGGAACTCGGTCCAAACAATTCAATGTACACAGTAAATCATACTTCACTGCCCTCTTGCTGCACGTAAGTTGCAACAGATAGTGACTGCAACTACTTTGCTCCAGAATAAAAACATTACAAGACGACGAAGAGCGATAGTGACAATATCTGTGCCACCGTCATCTCACTACGCTGTCACCGACCTGAAACATGCAAGTGTGTCTGACTGCTAATAATCACAACCATAACAGGCTACATACACAAAGCACACAGCTAGTAGACCTGGCAGTCGCTCGCTCAAACTTTTGCGGCTCGGCTCAAATTAGCATGATTACCGGTCTGTGCCAGTAACCCCATTCCCGCTATCAGTCAACCAACAAGGCCAACTCAGCCTGCCATCCCTCCAGGGTCGGTTAAATGATGACGATGATGTCGCTTGCTCATTTGCTCACACTGTTATGGTTGCCACGTAGAAAGATGTGATTTCACCAAAATGTCCGATCAACAGCAGCAAAATGCTCACAGATAGGCCTAACGGGTAGAGTGCAGGAGCAAATGGTCTTGCGATGCATCCAGATTCCAGAGCGACGAATTTAACACCCTACAACTTCAAGATGAGTAAACGAATATTACGGACAGTTTAAAAATGCAACCTGGAAAATTTTGCGACTCGGCTTGGATATTTTGTGGCGGCGGATCAAAAAAAAATGCGGCTCTGCTCGAATGTTTTGCGGCTTCGGCTGCCAGGTCTAACAACTAGAGGACAGACTTCTTTTTATACACTGTGTTCCGTCGAAAATGCGCAGATTTTTACAAAATTTTCAGGGAATGTTTAGGAGGAAACGAGTACTGGATTTCTTAAAATTTGCATCACACCACTTTTTGTTGTATGCAGTTTACATTTGCAAAAAATCATTGAATTTTACCTATGCATTCAAATGTTACCAGTAAATGTAAGTTGGCTTCACTTTAGCTGGACCACCCATTACAATATACTATGTATCATTCAATATAGTTGGATAAATGCATTACATACACGACCAAAAACCGAATAATTTTTTTTCGGTCACACCCTCTGCCATGTTAACGCTAATGGCTGGGTGAGACAGTATTGAGGAGAACACGTAACACGAAAGCTTTACACACCGATGCTGGCTCCACGTCATGATCTAGTACGGCTGGAATCTGTTGTCAGCTGGTCTCTGACCACGGCCGGCACCGGCACCACCATACATCGGTCCACCGCCATTCTGCTGAGCTTGACCAGGACCTGTGTGTGCAAACATGCCTAAAACACTAGAACATGCCTACAAAACCAACCTGAAAACAATGCAAGATAATAAAACTTGCAAAAGAATACTGCCATAAGTGACAACAATTCTTGTCAGACTGTCTAGGAATATCATGAACGTGAAATGGGCACTGATACAAACGCCACCTTTGAATTTAAGTTTCAGCAATGGTATCTTCAGCAGTGCAGCCATTATAAATTGCAACGTCTTAATCACTTGCTAACAAAAACAATAACTATGCTTACAATAGAATATACCCATAGTCATTGTCAATGAATATGCTAAATTAGTAATTCATAACATGAATTTCAAACCACTACATAACAGTTTCACAATAGCAAAGGCAAATACTAGTGCACCGTAATCCTACCTGGCTGAGCACCATACCATGCTGAATAGTCATAACCTGAAATTTCAACACAAATACTTGCCAATTTTCACACGTATCATATGCACACTATTTCAATACATTAACGACTTAAATCTCAAAATGAAGAACAGATCAGAGTTAAGACCTAAGACTACAGAAGTGAACAATATTGTTATCAAATTAATGCACCGGTTAGCAAGTCGTCCATTTTTCGGTATTTTATCAAGCAAGCTCTGAGTAGTGTGCGCTTGTTGTGTACATTTCTCTGAGACAATGGCAAAAAGACAAAGACCGCAGTTCTCAGTTCAGATGCCACGTTTTAACAGTCTAAAACCTTAAAAAATTATCGGACTTTGTACAGAGTTTACAAGAGCATCAGGTTTCAATTGTTCTACTCATGAATTTTCTGCTTGTTCCATCTTGTTCAGTTACTGCATTAATTTTTTACTCTGTGCATGCTACGTTCCTAACGTAGCGAAGGAGTATATGTGCGCTAACATTCAAGTATCTGATGTGGTTACGTGTTGGAGTTGTCATTGACAGCCAACTGACGTTTGCGGACAATGTTAAAGAAGCTTTCTGGTAGCTGCTTCTACCACCACCTTTGACAGCTCCGCTCAGTACGCCATTCTCCGACTACCAGCGCTGCAAATACACTAGTGCACGCCCTGATCTCCAGTCGCACGGACTATTGCAACAACCTCCTCTACGGCGTCTGTGAAGTCCACATACGTCAACTCCAGTCGGTGTTAAACTCAGTGGCGCGACTCATCACCAGCAAGTGGAAGTTCGACCATATCATCAGTACCATACGAAACGACCTCCATTGGCTTCCTGTGTGACAATGCATCCAGTTTAAGCTGTGAACATTGGTCAGCAAGTGCCTTCGTTGCACTGCTCCATCGTATCTCACAGATATGTGCGCCCCGTGTGTCGGCAGCGTCTGGTCGCTCGTGTCTACGGCCATGCTCGCGCCACGACCTCTGGCTTCCGTGCTGTCGACTGACACGGTATGGACTGCGAGGCTTCTCCGTGTCCGGACCCACAGATTGGAACTCGTTGCCGACGTCCATCCACGACCTGTCGGAATCATCTTCTTTCTGTCGTCACCTGAAGACTGAGCTATTCGGTAGAGCTTGGCGATAACAGCACGCTCGTGATAGCTCTCTGCTATTAGAACCGGCAAAGACAAATTACCCTACTGAATTGAACTGAACTATATGACATCAGTGTAATATTGACGACCGACCAACGACCGACCTCCTTTGCTGGAAGAGCCTTCCTGGAAGAACTTCAAATGGCCATATCTCAGCAACCAATCATACAATCCACTTACGGTTTGGTTCTAGGGTGGGGTTGTTGGGGTCAATCAATTTAACAGTGCCATTGATATTCATGCCAAAATGACCCCTGTTGCCATGGCAACAAAATTTGCTTCTGTAAGAAATATGTCTCAGATCTTTAGTCGCAGTTGTAGCAGTAGTAATACTTTAGTAGTAGTAGTAGTATTGGCGTTTAGTGCACGCAGAGTATAAATTACATTGGTTACAATCTAAAGTATTTCTTGTTAACATGTTAACACATTGCATTAATTTTTTAGCGCATGCATTATCGCGTTGATAACGCATCATTAATATTGCTCGGTGCTGCTCTGAATTTGCAGAACCTATCAATGATGGACCACAAAAAAACAATGATTAGAAATTGCAATACCTGGAAAACAAGAGCAAATCGCACAATGTTGTCTGAATATTATCATTATTTACAGGATCGGCAACAACAGTTCAATTACTTGAATTCATTCGATCGTTTAATGAAATATCGAAAGTCCTACTTCCTTGAATTCAGTAACATTAATTTTTTCTGACGTGTGTTAATTTATTAATGCAGTAATTTGACAGCTCTAAGATCAACCAAGATAAGGAGTAATGTCTCAAAGAATCGAACAGAATCGAAACTGACCAGTGCTTGGAACGGCCGGTGCAGGCCCAGCGGCAGCAGCAGCTGCAGCAGCATAAGCCTGTGCATACGGATCAGGCATTGGATACGCAGCTGGCGGCGGCTGACCGTAAGCACCATAAGCTGGGGCAGGTGCTGCATGCTGTCCATAGTAAGCACTGTAGTCATAGCCCGGATAGCCCGGTGGCATGGCAGGGTAGCCCGGCTGACTGCCCCAACCACCGGGGTATTCTTCACCTGACAAACACATCAAACAATTACCAAATGACACGCCAATTAACAGCTTTCATAAAACTCTCAAAGCAACCAACTTGAAGCTTTTTGCCGTAACTGCAATTTCTCAGGTGCGCTGCTTCGATATGACCGACAACTAGCAAAATCACAGCCACAGTTTCAACAATAAACTGCTCATACACTGCACGGAACAGTTGCCAAAATAACAGAAACAGAAATCTAATAATTAATTAATGACAGCAATTAATGAACAGGATTTTCGCTCTTCGGAGCCTAACACTGGTGGCCTAGTCCCAGGAGGATATGTCAAAATTTCTGGTGGAATACATCGTTCACGGTGTAGTTCAGTTACGGACTTATCGCGAGATTGAACTATCAAATTATGAGAAAGCATAGGAAAAAACAAACATAAACTGCAGGTGCTCGGGTCCACTTACATTCTCTATACAACTTTAGTGTGTGTATGCATCTCCTATGCCAACTGAACTGTTTTAAGGCGTGTGCAAGGCGACAGAGATGAACTGAACTGTACCGAGACATGAAGTTCTGTTCAGTGCATGCGCTTTGCACAGTACGTGCAACGATGTTGAATTGGCCCTTCAGTTCCATCCAGTTATGTTGTACAAATGACTCGATATTTCAGTTCAGTTAGGTTCATTATTGTCGCTCTGTACTGTACATGCCTTTAACGTTCGTAGCGAAATCAATGTGTAATAAACACAGCATTATTAACAACCTCGGCCACGGCCCCTGCCAGCCGCTGGAGCACTGCCACCTCCGCGACCTCCGCCTCTGCTCGCGGCTGCAGCCATCTTCTCTTTCGGCGTTGCCTTCTTCACATCAACCTGTCAACACACCGGCATCAGCCCAGCTGTAAGCCAACAGCACAGCACCAGACGCACCAGACCAGACTAGACCAGTAGCGACAGCATCTCGTTAGCACATGCTGCTGCAAATACAGTACGTACAATACCACATACATTAGTGTTGGCACGATAGTCTTTTCAGATAAGAAACCGAATCTCTACTTGTGTAAGTGACAAATTCATTATATTTAATTACGATGCAACTTAGTGATATTACACTATTGCAAGAAATAATGTTCTTACAACAACTAGCAATTTACGATTATAACTTCCATAAATATATTCAAAACAATTTTATAAATAACCGTTTAAATACTGGCAATGTAAGAAATATAAAAACTACATTGTTACATGAATAAAATTTTAACACTATTTTACACTTTTAAGTTACACTACACATGTTGTAACTTTACAACTTTACAATTTAAAATAATTTAAACTTCAGATTACTTCTAAAATACACCAAACTGTAAAAACTTCAACTAATTAGTTTGCATTAAAATAAACAAAAATTTTTAATTAAAAAATTTAAATTACAAAGCGGTAAGCATTTAAATATAATGTAAAGTACAAATTTATGTTATAATTTTACGCTACATTAATGCTACGAAAATCTTAGCTTACTAGCTGGTTTCTATTTATGTTTATCATGCAACACTAATATATTGATAAAGTAAACACAATGCGATAACGAGGCAACGCATTAATACACAGCTAGACTGCAAGTCTCTTGTCTAGAATTACTCGTACTGTGAGGCCAGAAGCACAGCATGGAGCCGCTCGCCAATGACGATGGAGGATGGATTACTTGAGTCAGCACTGACGTCGACAAGCTGAAAGAAAACCGAAAATTAGACCAATTCGAACCCGAACAACAGCGCTTATTGAATAGCTCAGAAATTACTGCTGCAAATTACACATTACTGCTGTAAAACTGAAGCTACAAACAGATGCTGCTGCACCATACACCAGCTGATAAATATGTAAATATATCTGCAACAGAAGCCATGAGCAAAAGTAGCAACCTCAAGATTTTCATAATATAACTAGATATTAATGTCAGCCACTAATATTTGTTTTCCACGGTCCAGTATTTATACCGGAACCAGGACCACAGTCATCGCGAGTAACTAAACATATCTTAAATTCTTAATCTCTGGCTGTCACATCTACATGTACAATCTTCATGTGTTTGTCATTACTGTTTGACGATCAGCATACGAGTTTGTAACTTTCAGGTGTGAAAGTAAAAAAAACTGAATTTTGTAACTATCAACAATCCACATGAACCCTGAACAAGACAATAAAATTACGCATATCTCAAAAAAGAAAAAAACTGCTGCAGCTTCCACAATATAGAACAGCAGAGTTAGTAATATATACAAAAAATAATTCACACAGTAAAAAAAACACTTTTGGCATTACAGATGGACATAATAATGCTTTTTGAACATCATCAAGTTTTATCTAAACTGAAGGCGAGCAGTATTACTTTTACAAACCGAATGCCTATTCCAACAACAAACATGAAACAAATGCAAATACACCGACATTTGACCACACTTAGGCTGCATTCACATAAACACAAGTACGAGTCCGGCACTGCACGGGTTCCCGTATACGAGTTCCGGCAAACACGAGTTTGCGTTTATTTCAATGGTGGCCGTTCACATACAGACGAGTACAGGTTACCTGTAAATTTAACTTGTACGAGTAGTTTCTGTGCAGGTCGTGTTTTTATCTAACCCACAAAGGTAAAGGTAAAGTCCACGTAGTTGCTATAGCACTTCTTACATGCTTCTTCAAGACCAGAAGCGCTTTACAATCTTGGAAGTGGCAGCTGATTGGCATGAGCTAATGATACCGCAGCGCACTGTGCGGCCATCCATTGCCCGCGCGAACGAACAATTGGACCCGCGGTTTGCAGCAAGCAGACATACCACCGCCCCAATCCGCCACACTAGGCCTTCACCCCATAGCCCGTAAGCTACTACTCATTTCCCGTCCCATGAAGGGTAGGAGGCTGAGTTGGCCTGAGCACATAGTAGGTTAGCAACTTGCTCAAGGTTGCTTGCAAATGACGGCAGTGAG
>Ga0056128_1002637_pt1 | contig 21427 bp, 10 predicted proteins | sample WorMetLIZISLAND2_FD_71113 | JGI IMG/M metagenome (GOLD analysis project Ga0056128, IMG submission 71113) | Marine gutless worms symbiont microbial communities from Max Planck institute for Marine Microbiology, Germany - Olavius geniculatus... ... | reverse complement strand
ATGTTTCACGGAGCTATTCAAAAAATAAAACTGGCATGTTTTTTATGGACCGCAGTGTCGAGGGTAATACTTTTTTGCACAGTTCAATTTCCAGCGGCAATAACAAAGAATATTTAACTTCTGTATTCAAATATTGACTTCAGTCACGTAAGAAATTTCTTTCGGAACATTTTGCTGAAAACCACATGACTCTATGACGTACGGTTGCAAAATTATGGTGTCATTAACTTTGTGCAGTTTTTTTTGGACCACCCTGTATACCAAAAATAATGATAATTGTTTGCTAGGGTCTTTTTATTGCCACACACTGTATATACAGAACGTGTGGTTGGTGCTGCAGGTCCTGCATCAAGTGACCGACAGTCATACCATAGTTCACAGGCAGCAAGGACAAATGCCGTGAGTTTGAGTCCATCTCGACAGCAGCAAAAACCACGCAAAACTTTGACCTACGCAGAGCAGCTGCAGAGTCTGCAGAAGCCAAAAGACTCCTATTACAATCAGCCAAGTATGACCGTCATTCGTTGCATTGTCAGAAATGCAGAGCTTTGATCAGTCATCAGTTGACACTCCTGTGGGTTGGCAATGTAACATTTAGGAAGAAGAAGGTTTTTCGCATAGATAGCTAGGTCCATTGCATGGGAGCTAATTCCCCTTTTTTGGCACTCTGAGCAGATGCGGCACTGGACTTGTGATCAATAGGTCATAAGTTTGACTTTGCAGTCAGGTCGCTATCGGGTAGTTGCTACTAGGATTGGTGACTGTGCATATAACCAACACCAAGGTAAACTCAGCCTTCCATCCTTTTGGGGTAGGTAAATCGAGTACCAGCCTGCTTGGCTAGCGTTAAAGTGGAGCACTTTCACCTGTATCAGGTGGCAGGCAACACTCTGTGATCCCATATGGCAGGTGACACTCCGCTCCGTGGGAAGATTATTAGAATTACCATTATTTTTAATTACATATGCACGCGTATAATGGAATTCTTACAATTTTAGGTTTAGCCTTTTTTGTGTTTTGTGTTTCTGTAAAGGTTAAACTTACTGTTGTGTTATTATGTGTTTGTGTGCATTCTGCCTGGAAAGGCCGTCCTCAAAATGACCTATACTGTGTTGGGCTGGACGTTAAACCCTACTCACTCACACACTCACGTAGCTCTGTGACAGGTTTCCCATAAAGAGCTATATACAGCTATATAGAGTCATATGGGTTCCACCCAAATCCGCTGAGAGGGTTCACAGACTTCAAGAGCCCCGAACAGGATTGAGTGAGTGAGTAGTTCCTTAGAGGCTATGCAGTGTCGTACAAACGTGATCCTAAAGAGAAATGTATGTAAATCAAATTATTACAAACAGCACAAAATACAATATATGAATATAAAGTACTTTAGGTAATTATAGAAATCAATAGCCATGATAAAACCAAGATTATTGTGGGCATCAGCCATGTCGAGTAACTCTTTGAGAGTTGTAACGTAAGTATCTTACAAGTGGATCGTTAGTTACACTTTGACACTGGTGTTGCTATGCAAATCTGCTTTTATGTTTATTTTTTATTTATTTATTTATTTCAGCACTGACATTGACAACACCAGCAACACAAATAAAAACAACAAAATGCCAGCCAAGGAAAGAAAGGCTCCAGAAGGAACACTAACATCTACCCTAATCAACACAATATGACAGAAAATTAGACAAATCAGTATGATTAATGTTTATGAGTTAGTGTTAACTGTATCGACCAGCAGCTGGAAATTATCTGAAGAAAGGTGGGGACAGAGAGATAATGCAACCATTTGCCATCATCCCTGCAGCGACTGCTTGATGGTAACCTGTGCTGAACTATTTGAGTACTGTAATGAGTGGCTGGTTGTATAAAAAGTGAACTGTTGTTTGCTACGTGTGAGATGATGACTGCTTAGGTCGTGTACCGATGAAACGTGCAGTTGGCCGACCATCTCGTAAACCATTGCACCAACCTAAAACTTACACCCAGCAACTACAAGACCTTCAGCAGCCTACAGGTAACCTTATGAATGAAATAATCATGCCGTGTTTGATCCGTTTAACTTGGAACTTGTGAGTTCAGTTTATCAGTAGAGGTAACTTCAGTGATAATGTCATGGATTTAATGATATAATACTACATTTAGTGTAGTCAACACTTATTGCTATTTAGAATACCTGTTGCAAGACACCCTCATTTTTCACTATTGCTGCTGTCTTTCCCTTTCTTCCTTCTCTTCTCCTGTGCCATCAAATACCATTTTAAATGGAAGGGTGTTGGGGAGTGATATGAGCTCAAAACATGCATTTGGGGTCTTGCATCTACCTACAAGTTTATCTGTATATGAGTTGCTTCGTTATGAATCAGTATGTCCAAGCATCAAAACTCATTTGAAAATTGTTGCACAACTTAGTCTTTAATGATGTTAGCACTGGCTTCAAAGATTGTATACTAGACTATATATGGGCTGTCATTTTTTTTCATTTGCTGTGTGTTTGGTTCTATGCATTTCACGTATATTTTATCTGCTTACAACATTCCTTTCATCATTTGCGTGTGTTTTTTTTCTGGTTTCAGTTTTTTCTAGCTTCAGTTTTAGTCGAAATATGGTGAAACTCATGTTGTCTGTACGTGTTTGCAGTGCATCCAAAAAGTGGAGGACAGCACGGCCGTACTGTTTGGTCGAGACCCTATGCCGACCCGTACTCTACTGTGACCGAAGAAATGCCAAGTGACTTGAGTTTGTGGAGTGATAATGACGATGAAGCTAGAAGACTTATCTATAGCAACAGCATGTCTGACATTGTAAGTGCAGCAACTGTGCTTGATGATGTAAGACACAGATGATGAAGTGAATTAGTCATCAGCTGAGCATCCAACTTCTGCACATTATTTGTAAACCAAATTGACAGCTACATGACATCGTATACTACTATTTTGATACATTTTGTAATTCTGAAATCCGGGATTAGGTTGCCATTAATTCCGAGATTTGCGATTGGTGAAAATGGTTAGAGTCCTGGGATTTAGGATACCGGGATTGCAATCATTAGTGCTGAGTGGCTGATATGTGTTGAAGTGTGTTGATGGTAGTGGTTGTTTGCAATGCAATGCAGGCTGTCGGAGCCAGTGCCACTGACCTGGCGGTGACTGTTGGAGACCACCCAGAAGCAGCGTTGGATAATGCCGACCTGGATTCTGTGCTGAGTGGTGCAAGTCAAGTGAGTTGGACAAGCTTCGTCGACTGGGCCGAGGTCGACAAACTCATCGCAGAAGTCGACTGATCTACTGCCATAAAGTGCTGCTAGCAGAACGTGGAAACATCAGGGCGTAGGAAAACCAAACACTGCTGCTGAAGTCTACTGATTTTCCATCAACATACTACCACTAGCTGGGTTGCCAGAGTTTTTAGAAGTCATGTTGCCCAACACTGGCGATAAGTGACCCAATTTTTATCTTTTATAATTATGTATCCCAGTGGAAGCTAATGATTAAAAAAAATTAGCCCAAAAAGTAGCGACGAAGCCAAACTTTAGGGTGCCAACAGCTGCCAAAAGTACCTCGGCTGGTGCATTTTTACTGAATATGGCAGCATTGAATAATATGTGCTGCTAATGGGACTAAAAAACAATGGACATAGTTAAACGAAAATTAGTGTGAACGTTCCTCAGTACATGAATAACTGGTATGCTGATTTCCAGTTCAGAAGGTGCACAGCTTTTGACCGATCCAGCATGTGATGGGTTGTCAATAAAATGATATGTAATATATAAACATATATGTCTTACAGATTATTCACTTACGGTCTCACTTGCTTTTGGATTTGCTTTAAGAGGCACGTAACCAGTGGCGTCGTGGGTCACAAAAGCAGGCGTCGCAGGAAGTTGCAATTTTCTGACAGACAGGTGCAAATTTCCAACACAGGAGATTATGGGTGCTCAAAATTTTAATTTTACCCCTAAAATGGGAATTTCAGCCCAAAATTTTGTGTCTTGGATGAAATTTTTCTGACCAGAAGATTTTCCGACGGTCAAAAATTTAGGGTGAGGAATTGCCCCCTTGCCACGATGCCATGACACATAACATACCTCCAGTTATCACATGGGAACACGCCACCACTGCGCTTCATCCGTATACCATATAATATATGTCTGCTTTTTTCATAAGCTTAATTAATGACAACTGCGTTTTGTATTAGCGGCTCAAAAACGTTGTGCACCACTGGTTACAGGTCACAGTTCGAGCTGTACATGACTCAGGGACTTCTATCCCTATACCTATAGGGCAGAAGTTTTAATCTGCACCATTAACAAAACTTCCCCACCACTTTTCACTCGGCGATCAACACCCTGGACAACGAGAGGGGGAGTAGGTAATGCAGAGGGAAAGGGGGATAAAGCATAGGAAAGGGGAGTGAGCAGAAAAAGGAGAAGGGAAAAGGGGTGGATGGAAAAGGAGGCAAGGAGGGGAAGGACCTCGAAAGTGGGAGAAATTGAGCCCGAAAGTTGGGGGACTTGTAGTTTTGATTCCAGATTTGGGGGTATATAAGACACTGCAGGTCTACGCGGATGGCGGCATAATGTCAGCAGTGGGTTGGAGTATGTTAATCTCATGACCTTAGCTTTGTGTGTCCGGTGGTCAGGTGCTGTGAAACGTCAGAATGGGGCACACAGTTAGGAACCGAATAGCTCGAGATTGTAAATGTACTGTATGTAGGCATAAAATGACGTGCCAGTTCAATTTGATTCAGAAAATTTTCAGCAGTTTCACGGCAACTTAAAGCTGTTGTGGGCTCCCAGGATCTGCTGCTTCATTATTTAATTTAACTTAATTTAATCTGTTATAGAATTTATAGTACTTTTGTTATGAGTGTATTTTATTAGTTCTGCTATGTTGGCAGATATGTTTTGCTTTACTGACATGTGGACACTGTAGGCACTATAGCAATGTTACTTATATTGTACCTGCATTGTATTCTATGTCAAGTTGTATAAAAATTTCTGAATCTGAAGGAGATCAGTGAATGTAATAGATCATAATTATTCATCTGGCTGAAGTATTATAAAGGCTGTTTAGTTTACCAGTAACTCTGTATCCACACGAATATGTTAACATCTCATGGCCTGTGAGACTCGACCATATTTTAAGAATTCACTGTTTCAAACAACAAAGCTTTGATCTATGTGAATTCTGTGTTACTGAAGAGAGACTAATACGGTCTGTCTGAGTTTACACAAATACATCAGCGGCCATCCGGCTGTGCACAAATTATACATCGTAACATGAAGTCATCATCATCACTACTGTACACATCACAAAGCAGTAGCTGCTTTCGCGCGTAAAAAGTAGGCGGGCCAGGAAGTTGCAAATTTCTCACAGAATATCAGCAGGCAACTGACAAATGGCAGAAAAGTTTCGGACACAAAAGATTATCATCACCATCATCATGACGCGAAGCGTTCAGCCGTAGCATCCCGCCGTTGTGATTTGTTGCCAAAACGAGCGATCTTCTGCCAGCTGCAGAGCGTCGGTCACTGATATTCCCGTGTCCCAGCAGATCTGATGGATCCAAGTGATAGGAGGTCGACCATGAGCACGTTTCCAATCAGGAGATGGCCGGGCACCGTCTTGGGCTTCGCAGGAAGTCCGAAGGATCTGGTTTCCTGGAACGTCCTCTGTGAGTCTGGCAACATGACGAAACAAAAGATTATGAATGGTCAAAATTTCAATTTTGCTGCTAAATTTACCCAAAATGTGGTTTTAGCCCCAAATTTTGCATTCTTGGACAAAAAATTTTGGACCAGAAGGCTTTCCAACAGTCCAAAATTCAGTCGGGCAATTGTCCTTCAGTCACTGTCACGAGGCAAGGTTCTGTTGGAGCAGTTCAGCTTCATCAATGAGGAAAGTCCGCAGCAGTGAGACGACATTCTCTTGACTGCGTGAAACTTGATGCTCGAGCGCTGCCTTGAGATCTTCCTTCACGACCTTGTTCACTCCGCGTGTCACCGCTCGTGCCCTGCAAACACGGTGCAGCCTTGTCAGCACAGAACTGCAGCATTAGGCCTATGAAGGTGCTTGGTGGTAACGGTTAGAATGCTGGACTTGCGATCAAAACGTTGTGAGTTCAACTCCCCATTATAGAATCTTCGGAACTGCTGTAGCAGTTTTTACACCTGTCACCTAATCAAAACACTGACGAAAGCTGTAACGATGCTCCATAAATTTAATGACGGAAATAAAGTTACGGAAATGGAACGGTTCTGACTATATATTTGTTACACAAAATTGTACACTTGTACAACAAAGGTGCAAAAATATTTTCTACACGGCATACTAGGCCTAGCAAATACTTGAAATGCGTTATTTAAACTAACAAGTATCCTGATCTAATATCAATGGAAACTTTTCAACGTCCTCACGCTAACAATGCTCCATTAAAATGATCAACATGTTGAGCGCTCATGACATAAAATCAATGTCAAGCCAGAGGAGATTTTGGACCATACTGAAACAGTGGCTTATACATCATAAGGAACGTCGGACTGTTTAACTGTTATTAATTACAACAAGTACGAGCAGGCACTGAGGAGCGTACTTGGCACTGGTCGGCAGGAGGTCTAACACAACTCCCTGAGTCCAGACATATGCAAACTCTTCCAACATGTCGACATCTGAATGACGCAAGTCAAGGCAATCATCCCAAGGGCAACGCATCACGCATCACACATCACACATCGATGATGCAGTCCTCCGGACCGGTCTTGGTCTCGAGGTGCCTCGAGGACAAAAATAAAGTCTTGGTCTTGATCTGAAAAAGTTGTTTGCATCACTGCCAGGTCAACTATCAACAATCACATAAGAGCTCTGTGCGAGATCACAAGTGACATGTTAAAATTATGCCCAAAAAGTATTAAATGATAATCCATAAAAAATAATACATTGTCTTTACTGGAGATATGTTGACTTTGACTGCAAAAAGTAACTGCAAGTGATATTTATATTGTGAGTAAGTCACAAATACTAGTACAGCACATCTAACGTTTATTTAATTTTTGTGCCATTCTTTCTGGACTTAGTCCACATTGGGCCAGGTTCCACAAAAGTTAATTTTTCAGAATTACTGAAAGCATGACTTCACAACCAATACCATTCATGCTATACAGCCAATAAGACCAAAGCATTGAAGCATATTACTTACACAAAGCCCATCTACAGAAAGTCAATTGAAAAACCTGCCGTTATCTTTTACACTAGTTCACTTGAGTGAATCTGTTGGCTGGACAACAGAAAAGGCATCTGTCTGTAAAAGCCTCTCTCATAGAAAGCAATTAATAGTTGAAATTTTTTTTCTCTTTTTACTATTTTCACTGTGTGCTTGTGTTGTGTTTTGTGTTCTTTGTGTTTGCTTTTATACGTATGTTTTGTGTAACTGCCACCATGGTGAAATAAAGTTTTCACAACTCCCCAAAAAGTACAAGTAAGGAAATAACACAAAAAATGGGAGTTATTGTAGTTACTGTAGCAGCAGCAAAGGTAGCCAGAAATCCACACTCCATTTATGTTACCGCCAACAAATGGCAAAGCACAATACTGCAATTTCAAAAAAAAAACACAAAACACTGGAGCTGCATGGAAGGATACTGATGATGTATGTGAAGAATAAGTTGTATGTAAACTTCCGGCGCTCGGCGATGATGCGAATTAAGTCACAGAACTGGGTCTCATATTTCGGCCAATCATACTGCATCAGCACAGTCACGTGACCCAAACACTGGTCGTCATGTCCGCTCAACTTCAGCGCCTTCTCCTAAACGCAAATAATTGCACAACACACTAAGCTGTAGATTGCAGAACAATGCGAATTATCTGTCAGAAATTTGGTCTCATTAAGGACAATGTTTAAAAATAAAAAAATACAGGTTAGACTGCCACGGTGAATGGCCAAAAGAAAACACAAATGCATAGTGAACAGGAACAGCTACCACTGTGAAAAAAAGTACTGTACAACTGACAGACAACAATAATGGTAAAAATAGTGCTTTTTAGTTCTGGGCCACCTTCATATAATTACCAATGTTTGTTAGATTTCATCACTATTCCCACTTTACTAGTCTCTTTAGTCTTTATCCACTAATTCGTAGCAAAGGTCCACCCACATACAAGACAAAGCTGACTAGCTTTCAAGTGCAGTGCACGTTTAACTAATCTAACAGTATTCTAAAATCAAGCAGACCTGAAGACACGTGATAAGCAGGCTGATGACGTACGACAGAACGTTACAATCAGTGCACTGAATGAGCTGTAATTGTGGATAGTGTTGCCTACTGACGCTGCCTGTCACAGTGTTTGACATTACACCACTCATTGGTACTTGGTCTTTACTGCCAGACTGGCTTGATACGATAGCTAGCAGCAGCTGACAGCATTTCTGCACAATAACATGAATTCTTTTACACGATAACAATATAAATAAAAAGGGCCAATCTACAAAAAAATCGTACGACTGACAAAAAGCAGAACAGAACTAAAATTGGTGGATTGTATGATGATAAGATTTATCTAGCTAGTAGCCATGTAGCAGATAAAAATCTGCCAAATACTTCTACCTTCACTGATTGTGATAACCAAGTACAATGTGCAAAATTTGTTTCTTGGCTATGTGGGACTGTGGAAATGGAACGGTTCTGACTATATATTTGTTACACAAAATTGTACAACAAACAAGAACCCAACTGTCCCTATGGGAAACAAACCGTATTAGTAAAAACAGTCATACTCCGCCTGTTGCCATGCATGCCACTACATTTATCAGTAACTACAAGCAAATAAGCAAGAAACTGTTTCAATGGCTGGCTTAAACCTTGTATTTCAAATTGCAGCCAAACTGCTGCAGACACTGACTTGGTTGCTAATGACAGCCTATAGGAACGTACCAATGACCTATCCAATGGCACTAACACCGACCACCTACGATGTACCGCTTAGCCACAATACAAACCGTTACAGAGAGTGAGACATAGAGATGATAGTGCAGCTGTTAGTGTAGTCGGCCAAAAAAAAACTTTGGTCTGTACCAACCAACAAGTATGCACAAATTAGCAATGAGCAGAGGATAAGGGGCAAACAACAAATCACATTGACCTATAAATCCACCCCACCCCAAACTTTTGTCATTATAACTATTTTGTAGGAATATGTGCATGTTCACGAAAGTTATTTTGAGAGATATCAGGCTGACTGACTGACTCACCACGTAGTTGCCCAGACAGCAGTAGCAACAAGCCATCTGCAGATTGCTCCTCAGCTGAACATTCAATACACATTCAACAAACTGAATGAGTTATAGTGTTTGTTCTCTGTGTGTAGATGGGCAGCAGTGAGTGTTCTATTGGGCCTTGCTGTCCACCACTTGTTGCGTGGCACTAGTGTTGTTTGCCTCTAACTGTCATACGTATTGTTGCCATCACTTCGTTGAAAATTAATAAATAAGTAAAAATAAACACTCAGCTCAAATGAATAAAATTGTAATCGTTAATATGTCCGTTAAAATCATGTAAACCAAAAAGTTATAAAGCATATATAATGACATCACGACAAGCACCTGAAATCATCTCAGTCACGTTTTTCCAGGAAAAAACATTTTAGTCTGTCTACAAGACAAAAAAACTAAAAAAAAACGACAATAACATATTCTAGTGCTACGTCATCTAAAACACAGCAGCAACGCAATGCAATGAGTGGGCGTGGTTACCTCAGCATTAGTGCATGAAGTGAGTATGGGCAATGATTGCAGTTTCACTAAAGCATCCTGATACCGCACCTGAAAAAAAACTACACCAACTTCATCACCATTCACTAAACATCAATATATCAACTGCAGTCCAAACATTTGTCAGAGTTTAAAAAAACAAGTCCAATTTCCTCAAAATGAACTTTAGGCAATTATCGAGGACAGATCTTCTCTAGGCCAAACGCCCATGCCATCCTTTGAAGGGAGTTTCACCTCATAAACTAACTGCTTATAGTAGGCCTACAGCTTCTCCTAGTGACTCAACCAAGTGCCTCAGATTCGGGCTTTGGATGACATTGTGCACTCGAAATATTCTATCTACTTACTTACTTACTTCATAACTATGCAAGGTAGCAGATCTGACCTGGCAAATGAACGCATCGACCTCAAACTGTTGCAGTAAGGTCCAGCAACTGACAGACCATTGCTTGTGCACTCGCTCAAACTCTACAGCATACAAGTAACTATTGCAAGCAAACCAAGTATACTGGGTGGCCCAAAAAACGTCCCAAACATTTGTGTGCATTATGCAGTAGAATAGTCAAAATAAATTAGCAAAAAAGCATGTATGTAATGAGCAAACATCCTCAAATACGTGTAGAAATTTTCGCTTAAAACACTTCCATATCAGCCGAGATAAAAAGCAAAATAATGTTACACATCATAAAGCAAATTATGCAAGCGGCTCATCATTTACGTTGCCACTCGTACGCAGGCTACACCAGAATGTCACAGTAGGCCAAATCATCAATCAACTGATCAGCAGAAAATGTGCTGAATAGGTCCTTCATTTTTCTTTGCCACTGCTGCTAGATGCTTTTTCCACTGCTATGTGGCTTTTCTGATTCTGACTGTCTGATGTCGACATCTGCCACTTGTCTCTGATAACATTCTGAAGATCTTCGAAGTTCGCAAACTGCTTATGCCTTTCTACATAGACAAGTTCTTGCAAAACATCCCAAACTATGTAATCTAGAAGAGTCAAATCTGGCAAACACAGTGTCCATTCTTGTGAGCTGATTGAATCTGGCGTGTTGTCTTGAAGAAAATTTTGAGTTGTTTTGATGCAGTGTGATGGAATGCTGTCTTTACATAATTTGATTTTTAATGTGCCTTACGTCACTAAGCGGCATTTAGTGGTGTCATTAATGACGTCTCTAAAATTTATAAGTAAGTAAGAGTACTCACTGATCTACAAATGAGCAAAACAAAATTTATTTCCATATAGTATATGCGCCGTTATAAATACACAAAGTTCGGGACGTTTTATGGGCCACCAGGTATAACTGACAAACTCAGCCTTCCATTCTGCGGGGTAAATTGAGTGTCAACCTGCCTAGCTGAGGTCACAGCAGACTGCAGTACATTAACCTGTGTCGGGTCGCAGGTAACACTGCGTGATCCCATATGGCAGGTGATGCTCCATCATCAGATGAGACAGTATCGCATAAAGGACTTTATGCATACCTTCAAACTTTTTAACCTGGAATGTATTGTAGAAACTTGCCACGGACAAAATCAAGAAATGCCCCAGAAGTTCTCCTACCGTGTCATGTGCCACTCAATTGTAATAACTCAGCCAGCAGCAGAGACAATGACAGCAATAATCAGCATGCAGCAACAGTAACGATCCACACAATATATATCATTATATCAGTAGTGTGCTGATCGGCCAGTTATGCAAACTAGAAAAGTATCCACTCTGTGTATGGGAGGACCTGGTGCTAGAGGGGTATGATAGACAAACAGACAGACAAACTTCCTGCAAAACCAAGTAAAACTAAAGCGAAAATTCAACCAAACCAACTTTAAGTCTTCCATAAACCTCTAGTTATAATCCAGCCCTCTGACTGCAATAATACAAGGAACTCTGATTTGATTTGAGTAGTGATTAGCACGAGCATATTCTGCTCAGTTACCGATTCGTAGAGTGTCCGAGTAAAGCAGCCGCCAGCATCTGAAAGCTACAGAGAAATGAGTGACAGCATCGGATGACACATTCTCAGCTGACAGCACATCGGGAATGTCCAAATCCATCTTCAGTTTCTTCGACTGTGGACGCCTGAAAAAAAATTAGCAGCACCTATGTTAGGGTACTATAGAAATGGGATTATTATTATTATCATTACTAAAACAAAATGTATACATATATCAACTGATGAGAATTCAATCATGCACGTGTTACTCAAAGTGTGAAATTGTGGACCATGAAATTTCAGCCATCTCTCTCTACAACTGTGTCTCAAAAAAAACATCCCCGACATTTTCAATTGTAACTTGAAGTAGGATTATCAGATTTTAATAATTTTTGGTAAAAATATTCCTGAGACAACTTTCCAATAAATAAACATTCAATTTTCCGTCTCACTCAAAGTCTGTTTGTGCACTACCTACAAAATACTGCTTTTTATCTAATGCAGTATTATTGCTTAATCTAAATAACACACAAAAACATATTTTGTTAACTTTTTTGACACGTTGGTTGACATTTCATCTAACTGCTTCGTTTTTCAACTGCCTACAGCAAAATTGCTTAAAATATGGGCGCATTGTGCAAACACAGGCACAGAGACGCTTTCTGCATTCATTGACAGCAGTATCGATAATGTTTTGCTTCAGACCAATGCAGACTTCACCAGTCACTTCTTGAATACATAAACATTCCTGAACGTCATCACTGGTTTATGGTGATCAAACTTTGTAATCGATCGGCTGTTGGGACCCAGATATCTTGATAAATAAAATTTATTGAAGTTTTTAAAATATTTTTTTCAACACATGATTTGCTTGGTCTATTTTCCACAGGCAGTGCAGGAACAGACGTTAGGTGAGATGGAAACCCATCAGCTGTCACTGTTTCAGCCATGTTCGGCTAATTGCAATGAAATGCTTCTGGCCTGCAAAGAATCATGCTCCAGAAATTCAAATTAATGTTTTCTCATAATTGCAGGACCGATGTGACCCATAACCATAAAAAATTGGACAGCCACAAGAAAACTTTTTATGGCAGCTTAATTGGCAGCAGATATACTGCTATGTAATAATGTAATACAGTATGTAATGTCTGAGCTCTATGTAATGTAATGTATGTACTGTGTTCATACTCTAGATGAGAAATTCCGTCGACAGTAAAAACTTCAACAAGAACAAGAATGGCTTGGTCATGACCTACACAGACACATGACAAACAAAAGTTGTTACCAAATTTCAAAACAACTTGATAGATCATTAAATTTTATGCATTACATTTGATACAACACAGTTACAAATGACAAGCTGATGCAGCATACAGAAAACAATTACACTAACATTAACCGATAAGCTATAATCATTTTATTATGAACAACATAAATGTTAGCTATAATTGAGGTTGACAATATAATAATCAATATGAAAAAATTAATTTGTACTTTTTCACATTGTTCAATACACTGCCAACACATCTTCTAACTGCTAACACTATGACTACATTACAAGCACCACTGCAAGTAATGAGTATATTAAAGACTTCTCGACTTTTCAGAGACATATAAAAACAACAACGAAAAGACTACAAAAAACCTACAGGACTCGATGTAAAACTGTGGATGGTTGCACACTGCAAACCAGTTAGATTCAAATCAATCTAAACAGCTTGAAAAGCCACAGGAAACTGTAGAAAAACTAACTGGCAACCAGAGCTGGCTCAACAGCAGACGTGTAGCAATGCAACGAATGCAGAAACACAATGAGACACGAGTAGAACAACTGATCACGTAGACGGGGCAAATCCATGCTGGTCTTTGATGAACCGCAGACCTTATCATGCAGTGAAATCAACTGCAGCATCTCAGCTTCCTGCCTTCAGCAACAAACATCACCAAACAACCCACTACTAAAACTAAAGCTGTACCAAATATTCCACTCGCATTTTATTCGGTCTGAAAAGTAAACCGGATAGAGTATTCGTAATTCGTCGAATAGTAGTGCCATAAATTGACCGAACACAAATGATAGAAGCCACACTCATTGTAAAACTAGAGCATTGTGCAATATGTTTGAACATGCATCAGCTATTCATATTCAGCTGAGTAATACAATAAATTATTCTTATTTGACCACATAGTAAAAGCTGCTATTTGGCACAACCTTAGCTCTCTATAGCTCTTCATGGATACCTGCATCAGAGCTACGAAGCAACACTTGTGGCATTAAATTACACGATGCTTCATGCCATCCATAAAACCCAAAAGGTGAATGTGCCAAATCGTAGCCCCAGCCAAGCAACCTGACCAGTACTCAAATTACCAAACCTGGATGGATAGAAGGCTGAGTTGGCTGGTTGGTTAATATATACAGACAGACAGAAATGGTTTACATATCAGCAGGTTAATATTCCAGTACTGCTGCCACTTTCACTGTACTGCTTGAATAAAACTAATCTCAACTATTATATTCACATAGACAGAAACTGCACTATAGTCTACACTATTCACAAATGCCAAAATGCATTAATAACTATGGTTTGGATGCTGACAGTGATAAACTTGGTAAACTATCACAAGATTTATCAATGCCACCACTGTTACCAACGCATATCTTTAGAGGTCATTTTAGCTACTGGAAACCACTATACAAAATCTGTCTCATCGATGCTCTTGACATAGATGGTTGTAAAACAGATGCATTTAGCCTGTAAAAGTCTGTTCCAACAATGTTAAAAGAGTTCTTTTCAGCTTCGGCATAACCGAGCACAACTCCAAAAAAAAATCAGATGACTTGAACAGCAGCAACGCACACTTACAAACCTTCTTAACCTGATCAAAATTTCTTCACAGATTTCAAACAAAAAGGTAAAGGAAAAAATAAAGGTCAGAATATAGCTCTTATGGAGCGAACCCCTTACAGAGCTACGGAGCGTCACTTGTCATAAGGGATCACACAGCGTTACCTGACACCCGACAGAGGTGAACGCGCCCCGCCTTAAACCCAGCCAGGTAGGCTGGTACTCAATTTACCTACCCTGGAGAGATGGAAGGCTGAGTTAACCTAGACGGCTGGTTACATACTGAGATGGTTTAACTGCCAACACGCAGTCACCCATCGCAGTACTAAACGGGCCTGGCATACATTAACTTTGCTGATTGGATCAAAGAAAAATTAAACTTCAGACCCTTCGGAGTGAAACAGTTTGCCAGTCTTCCACTGAAGTTGATGGGCAACTGACTGCATTAGCAGGTAGAGCTGATTCCAGGGCTCTGAGATGGAACACTCCTTGTCAGTGAGACCCTCAATTACAACAGTGCGTGACGACACTTTACCTGGTACAGTACAATTTAATCTACACAATACATTTATGTCAGAGCTGGTAATAATAACTTTTTAACAGTCAACTTCTTAAAAAGTTAATGATTAACCAATCGTTAATCAAGATTAACTGATAGTTACTTTTGATTAAAACTAACAAGTTGTTATTGTGCAAGAAAAATAAAATGTTTCATCCGCCGTATAAGTTCTTCATCTAACAACTTTCACAAATCCACTGAGACAACAATAGGTATACATTATCATCAGCAGAGCTGAATAGACTGGTCTTGCATGACATTAGTTCGTTCCACAATTCTCTTACTTTGCAAAATGGTAATAACAAGAAATTTGAGCTAATGCTCACGAGATGCGCAAAAGCCTATTGCAGTTCTGGCTCAGTAGTTTAGCTAAAAATTGGGGTGTTCACGCTAAGTTAATGTACAAATACCAAATTCTCTATCGGGATCACATAACGATAGTGGCGTGGCGCCACCTTGTGAATGATATAGACTTGTGTTGCAGCCTGAAATCGCCAAAAAATCCATAAAACCCCATATTTTGGTGTTCAAGGTCATTCAAGATCATTGAATTCGGCACCAATCGAGAGCCAGTGTACGACTTCCTATTAGTGATTGATAGTAACCTAGGCCCAATCTTGTTCCACCCGTGTGACAGACGGACAGACAGGCGGACGAGTTACATTTATGGGAATTTGGGATAAAATACAACACTATAATTACAGTCATGCCAAAGCGGACATAACTATAGTTCCATGGCTCCACCTTGTGAATGATATAGACTTGTGTTGTAGCCCGAAATTGCCAAAAAATCCATAAAACCCTTATTTTGGCGTTCAAGGTCATTCAAGGTAATTGAATTCGGCGCCAATTGAGAGCCAGTGTACGACTTCCTATTAGTGATTAATAGTAACCTAGGCCCTATCTCTCACCGTTACTGAAATACAGCAACTTATTGGTCAAAAATTGCAAATTTTGCCCACCCCCTCTCATTTAGTGCCCTCGTTCAGGGTGACCCCCTTCAAATTTATGGAAAAGGTTTACGGTCCTCTTCCAGGCAGCCGACGGTGAAGATTTGGTGATTCTAGCTTGCACCGTTTTTGACTGATCCACCCGTGTGACAGACGGACAGACAGATGGACAGAAGAGCGATGGCTAAGATGCGCTGAAAGCACTAGCTGCTTTTGCGCATAAAAATCCAGCTAATACTAAGTTCGTGAAATGAACCAGGCCCAGGCTGAAAATACGACACAGGCAAGAGAAGTAAACGAGCTAAAAATGGTCAACAATTACTGTCCTATCTGCAGACCTGTACTTCACACAAGAGTTCAAAAGTCAAAGACTATGTATTTCTCTTCATCAGAAACCCACTTCAGAACAACAAAGCTCTGCCATATATGATCACACAGTGTTACCTGCCAGTCTGCCACACAACACATGTAAACATGCCCCGCCATAACCCCAGCCAGACAGGCTGGCACTGTATCTACCTACACCACAGGGATGGAAGGCTGAGTTGAACTCGATTTTTGGTTATATGCCAAGATGGTTTACCTGTCCAAAGACAAAGTCATCCATCCAACTCATAATCACTTAATAGAGACCTGACCAAGAGTTGAAGCCATGACCTCACGATGGTAAGTCGAATGTCCCAGCCGTTATAACATACCCAAGTCGTCAGCCAGAGACTGTGATACATAGCAGACATAGAACTCAATTGCCTTCTCCAGCCAGACGAAGAACTGAGCATGACTTGTGACTTGGACTGCACCATGCAGCAGCACTGGAAGTAGATCACAGGCTGAATGCCAACACAAATAACTACTGAGTATCAACATCTCATCCATGCAACATAAGTAGTTAAACAGATACCACCAGTGGCACTCTGGCAGGGGTGGCATTTGCCCCACTACACCCCCTCAATTTCAGTCTGTTGGAAATTTTCTTTTTGCTGCGAAATTTTCTTACAAAAATACCGATTTCTGGGATAAAAATCCTGTATTATGGGAAATTTAGCAGCGAAATAAAATTGCATTTTTAGCTACCGTAATCTTTTCCGTCAAAAATTTGCTGCTTTGTTAAAAAATTGCAACCTCGTGCCCCCTGCTTTGTTAACTCATGATGCAGCTAAATACCACATTATTTTCTGCTTAGTCTGATTGGTCAATTCTGTGACAGTTACTTCCAGTTACATCCGCTTCCCAACGGTGAACTTTTTAGGAAAGCAGCAGGACTTTCTACAGGTGAGTGAGCAAGTGAGTCCTTTCTTAATGGCACATCAGCACACTATATGGGATTTCATGGCATAACACTGTTATCAACAGTGCTGAATCTAGTGTGTAAGATCAATGTTATTCAGCTATAATAAAGCAGATGGAAAACACTATTTATCTAAAAGAAAGTTCGAGTCAATAAAAGCAATGCTGCAATTTCCATACTTTTAAAAACCAATGCCTCACTAAAGCACTGATTTACCGAATAAGTTAACTAAATACCTTTATATGAACAAGTTTTTTCAATTTCACAATCGTACATACACATAAGTATGCATGTGCTAAATATTAATATTTAACAACTCTAAGATGACTAACCGAGGTATTTTCGGTAGCAATTTACTGGCGTTGTACACCTTGCTTTTTTCTCAGCTTGCAGCAGCAACTTAATCAGATGCATCTAACAACAGCATCGAGCATCATCACAAATGCTGCAACGTTAGTGAAATGCTTCCCACTATCTTTAGAGTCATGTAAGAAATGACACAAATACAGGGTGTGGCAAAAAAAGTAGGCCCCTAAAGTTTTTTGCTGTTTTCTCAGCAACCGTTTAGCATTTTAATCTGAAATTTCACAGATTTACTTGCTAAGTTGTTCTATGGCTACACGCCAAACAAAATTTGATTCCATTAAAAATGACAAAGTTATAGATTTTTAACATGACGGCCTACCGATTTTTCAGTGTGAAAAAATGTTCAAGCTACAACACCAGTTCAGTAACATCGTTGAAACAAGTCAAACAGCACAGTTAACTAATGATCAGATGCCAAAATTCCATTGTTACTGTGAATGGTTGAAGTGTCCACCGACAGCTCCAAGATCCAACACAAGCCTTCAATCGCTTAATTTGACAAGGCTTTCACAGTCTTGTCGATCAGTCCTTGTGGTAGGTTGCTCCAGATAACCTGAAGCGATTCCTCGAGTTTGTTGATTGTTTTCGGCTTTGTTTTAAGCTTGCGGTAAGCCTCCAACATTGCACACCACACGTGATAGTCCACTGGGTTTGTATTTGGCGAATTTGGAGGCCAATAGTTTTTTGTGATGAAATCTGGACAGTTGCCCGCAGCCAGTTCCGTGCACTGCGCGCCGTGTGTGCTGCTGCACCGTCCTGCTGCAAGATGAATCCGGAGGGCAGGCGGCGATCGCTTTAAAATAACGATAATTTAGTGATAATTTATAAACAAAATAAATTACTGCTTGTCAATGCATCACTGTGATGTCATCGGCAGTAACAGGGTAACCGGTTTTGAAAATTAAATAGCATTTTAGCTTACACATTTTTAATGCTGAAAAAATAGGCAGGCGGTTATGTTCAGAAGTCTATAATTTCGTCGTTTTTTAACAGAATCATATTTCACTTGGCAGTTAGACGTAGAACATTTTTGTAAATAAACGTGTAAAATTTCAAATTAAAATATTTAAGCGGTTGCTGAGAAAACAGCGAAAAACTTTAGGGGGCTACTTTTTTGCCGCACCCTGTAACTGAAATCTTGGTTGTGTCCAGTTGCATCAAAGTAAATATTCCGGCCACCGAAGCAATCAATTGAGAGCACCAATGGAAACTGGAGATAGGTCAGAAGAAGCAGTGATCACCACAGAGCAACAGATTTAAAGTAAACTAAAATAAAATTCCAGTTCAGTTGCTTTGCATGGACTGCACAAAACAAACGAACAAGCATTTCATTTCGGTTCATTTCACATAGTGTGCAAAGCAAGTTCAAAACAATGATGGTAATTTTCCAGCAATAGAATTAAACTGACTATTATTATAACAATACCCCCCCTCTCTCTAGATAGTCGGTTGGTTGTGGGTCAACGCACATGACCACAACTTCACGCCAGGCTTCACGATCTTGCGACACCTCCACGAGTTCATCGGTCTTCATTCCTGTCAACCTCTCGACATAGTCCAGGTAGTTTAGTCGAAAGTGGCCACGTCTTGTTGTGCTGTGAATTGACTGGTATGGCCCGAAAGTACCAGCATGCCGAGACCATGTAACTTCGTAACATGAGACCAACAATATCAACAAAGAAAACTGCTATACATCATGTATGCAAATGATGACATTACAACAGTTGAGCCTAAAACTCTTTACATTTGGCAAACAGTCAGAAATAGACGACCTTATACAGAATGCAATACATTACTACATTATTAGCTCAGATAAGAAAACAAAAAGGCGACCAACCCCTTGATCAGACAGTTGATTTGGATAGCGGTTGACAACAAGCAGAAAAAGCCGACACTGATTCAAGACGTCAGTGGACGTATCAGCGACTCTTAGCAGGATGGAACACTGCAGACTGGAGGGCAATGCACCAAACAGCTCTGTACAGATACACCGTCAATAGGCTCCTAAGGATTTTGTTTTTGACAAAAAACTGACAAAATGACGAAAACTGACAATGGTGATAAAAATATTGATTTTAGATGAAATCTGATAAAATTTAAAAAAGTAGCTAACAGAAAATTGTCCAAAAAACTTTTCGTTCGAAAATTTTAGTCCAGAATGGCAAAATCAGAAGTGAAAAAGCCCCATTTTGGGGGAAATCACTGCTGTGCAAACATAAATACACCAAAAACATATAAAATACAAATATTTTCTTCAATAAATTAAAAAATGGGAAAATTTTTTACTAAGTTCCAAGTTAATATGAGTGTGAATCCAGTGGGTTCGAGTCCCAGTCTGAAATCATGAAAGTTTGGAGCCCCACAATCAATGTGATCGGGTCTGCCTAAACACCACTACAACACAACTACAGATCAGCACAAATACCAGAAATTGCTTATGATGTCACCGCAGAACACAGAGACTATTTCTGTGACCTCAGCTGATCCACAGTGCCAGAAACAATGATTGATCTGAGGTCACTAACATTAGCAATTAGTGGATCTGCAGTTGATCTAAAGTGATCTATGATGTCATAATGATTTGTGGTCAAGAGGCAAGCAATTTGTAGGATCTATGGTTGATCTGCAGTTGATTTGCAGTGAATAAGCAAATGAATATCATCAAATGCACTACTTTCTCGACTAACTTTTCCCCGAAGTCAGTGAATGTCTTCCAAAATGTTACATCTCTAACCAACATAACCAAAGCCACATAAATAGTAAAATAACAATACCCGATAGTTTACCACTACACAGTCAGCAAAGTTTTTCTGACATTGTGTAATGGTGATGTTTGAATTTTTAAATTGTGATTTGTGCTGTTTTATATCTACAACCACGACGTCACCTTTACACTGTATATAAACTGAACAGTTTTTTACATAAATATTTGCAGTTTTATTGCCATTGGAAATAATCTGGATTAGTTAATTACAGCAATGTTAGAAAATGTATAAAGGTTTTTGTTGCTAGATAATAACAATTTTTCGTATACTTAACGTATGATTTTTGCAGGGGTGCATATGTGCGCTTTGGAATAAGTGCGCACTGCCCATACCAAAATAAACCATCTTGAAAACACTAGATCTGATGCATAGATCTTCAATATATCTCTTACGTAAGCCGAGTTCTAACCTATTATGTCCCAAATTTTGTTGCCATGGCAACGAGGGTCGCTCGGGGAAAAATTCGCGTGGCAGCATTCGATGGCCCATCCCCGAAAACCCCACTATAGATGCAAAAATCTTGCAGATGTCTCTTATACAGACCGAGTTATAGTAAATTTTGTCCCAAAATTTGTTGCCATGGCAACAGGGGTCGCCAGGAGAGAAATTTAAATGACAACATCAGATAGCCCGGCCCTGAAAATATGGGGGTAGGTGCAAACAGCGCGCAACTATCTTTTACGGGGGCCGAGTTATAGCCAATTTTGTCTCAAAATTCGTTGCCATGGCAACGGGGGTTGGCAGGGGGAAAATTTTAATGACACCATCGGATACCGCGGGCCCGAAAATAGGGGGTAGGTGCAAACAGTGCGCAATTATCTTTTACGGGGGCCGAGTTATAGTCAATTTTGTCCCAAAATTCGTTGCCATGGCAACGGGGGTTGGCAGGGGAAAAATTTAAATGACAGCGTTAAATTGGCCGACCCCGAAAACCATACC
>Ga0056128_1002636_pt1 | contig 21430 bp, 14 predicted proteins | sample WorMetLIZISLAND2_FD_71113 | JGI IMG/M metagenome (GOLD analysis project Ga0056128, IMG submission 71113) | Marine gutless worms symbiont microbial communities from Max Planck institute for Marine Microbiology, Germany - Olavius geniculatus... ... | reverse complement strand
TAGAAAAAATCAAACAGTTTAATTTCAAATTGTACAGCAGCAATGATCCTTTCATCCTTCTCTATTATTTTAACTAAACAATAGACATTGTCAGTCACGAGACCATTCGATTCACTATAAGTGGTTCATCGTCACCATGCGTTTATCTTGCACCGTTACGGAGATATGGCGCCTCAAAGATAATGGGGTCACGAGTTTGACCTTTTCGGGTCACGCGACATCATCGGTCACGTGACCATTCGACTCCCGGGGGTCGACTTCCTATCCGTGGTCCATGGTGATCATGCGTCCATAGACTACACGAATAACTTGCCATGGACCTTAAATTAAACCTAGGCAAGCAAAATTTCAGCGATCTAATCCAAGGGGATTATAACATTAAATTGGGGCTGAAAGGAGGGATTAAAAAAATGTTCGTTTTTCAACGGAAAACTGGCCATATCTCGAACACGGGGAGAGGTACGACCACGGTTACTATTAATCTCAAATTGAAGGTCGTTACGCGCTATTGCGGCTATACGGTGCAAAATAGAGCTATAGGTTACTAATTAAATTTACTATCAGTAACTAATAGGAAGTGGCATACGTCCTTTCATTTTTTTCAGATGAAATGAAAATCATCGACCATGGATGATTATAAAGGTTACTGACAACCAGTACGGTCGGCAATCCTAGCGACGGCTGGGCTTCTTGTTATAACGTAGGCTAAGTGTATGGTCTAACATTTTTACAGGTAGGTAATACCAACGCTCTGTATGCTGTAAGATGTAGTTTAAATGTACTGCATGGCAGATCATTCAACATTAGCAAAGGGAGACGACATTAAGATAACATTTCACTAACCTTCATGTTTCCTAGTCGTTTTGTTCGGTCTTGAACTAAAAGTTTCTTTATCAAATCCCTACAACGCGACATTGCAGCAAACACGAATTCGAACTACTGATGACAATGTGTATTTTATTACTACAGACAAGTATCAGATAGACTACACTATGCAATTAGTAACGTCATGAAATCAATGAAACGAATACGAAAAAATAATTTTGTAATAATAACAAGTTAAGATGTTGGTCTAGTGCTGGCATGGTACGCGGTCATCCGCCTAGCTCGCCTACTGCACTGTGCGTCTACAACCAGAGATCCCACTCCCCAGCCTCAACTTAGCCCTGATATTCGACCGTTTAAACTAAAATAAAACTAACACACTGGTTACACCTGCCCTAGGAAACGTTCATGTAATTATTAGTTTTCGTGCGCCTTTTCTGTTTTCCCCGTGACGAACCGTACGGGACGGAGAGACGGACAGACGGACTGCCTGCATGACCTGCAATATGCGGCCGCATTATAACATTAATTTTCTGTCACGCTGTGATCCGTATTTCAATCGAACGTTTTATATCGCCAACATCTCTATTTTACGTGTTTTAAGGTTTTCGGTACGGCGCAGAAATGGCGACAATAAAAACAAGTAATTTGAGCAAAGACTCATGAGACGCGCGACAGCCGAGCAGTTCCTGTTTGCAGGTTGTCTTGGTCTATCTCCATCCATTTCGTCGCAATTCACTTGAAATCTGCGTCGCAGCCACAAATTGCCAAAAAAACACTAAAACCCCAATTTTAAGGCTTTAAGGTCATTTAAGGTCATCGATGTTGACACCACTAAAAGCTTGTCACTATTGCTTGTTATGATAAGCAGCATGTCTGTGCCTAACTGCAACCGTTTTCACGCTACACAAGGGTAACCGTCTTGAACCTAAAAAGTCGGGACTTAAACTGCTAAAATCTACGTTGAATGCTGAAAATTTCATGTGCAGTTTGTCTTGGTCTATCTCCAGCCATTTCGTCACAATTCACTGTTGAATTGTGCGCTGCAGCCAAAAATGCGAAAAAGATCGCCACAATCCCTCTTTTGGGGGTTCAAGGTCGTTCAAGGTCATCGATGTTGACAAATCGAAAAAGCCCGTCAAAAGTGCTTGTTATGATATGCAGCAAGTCTGTACCTATCTGCAACCGTTTTCACACTAGGCGAGCCAATGGCGGCAAAATAATGTCTTCTATGGGGTACCTCTGTTTGATGTAATCGTTCGAGGAGAACCTCCTCAACTAGGGGCACGAAATTTTGTCACGAAAAACTAGAGACTTTGGGGCAGCCCATGGTAAAGATTTTGTTATCCTAGCTTGCACCGTTTTGATAGAGCTCAAGGTTGACAGACGAACGGACAGACGCCCAGGTCATGGCTAAGACGCGCGAAGCATGATTGCTGTCGCGCGTGAAAACCCGTAAAATGCACATAAATGCTACTGATGGATGAGTTATGGAGAGAAATCATATGCCTACGTACACCTAGTTTATCACTGGGTAACACATCATCGTGATGGCCGATGCTGTTACGCATATACAGCTTATCAGCAGATATATAAAAGGCGAACGCTGCCTGTAAACTATTTTATTGGCGGCTGGTGTGAACAGATTTGCTGCTGCTGCTGCTGCTACTGCGATACAAGCGTGACGGCGATCGATTACATACGAAACAACACAATAGGTTATTATAGGCTTACCGTGCTATCGGGTCCACGTGCTTCGGCCAGTCGATTTTACCGCTCATTATTTTCTCGTAGATGCCGAACGGCTGGTCGTCGAAGTACGGCGGATACCTGCAGCAATGATTTGCAACAGCGACCGCTATAGCAAGGCATCGTGGCGACGTTTGAATTGTGGGTTTGGAAAAAAGCTGAATTATACTCTATATCAGAGCAAAAAAACTTCAACAGTTTACAAAGCTATGTAAGGGCGATATGAGTTAAAACTCCAAAACAGCAAAATGGTTTTGGGGCGATATTATCGCGTGTTGAATTCCAGACTGGCCCCTGAAAGACTAGTCATTTTAAATACTTGAAATAAAAATACAAAAACAGAAGTCGCAAGCCGAAACAATGTAGTACACCAGTCTACTATCTACTAGATGCTCGCTTTATATAGCCCTAGCTGTTCCACAGCATGAATCCTACATATCGCCTCTACGAAGTGTGGATCCTCTTCGGACCGCTGAGGTCGTGATAAATTGCGATAGGTCTACTAACAACAAACTACCGGGAAATGATGAAGAGAACACTGCTGACAGGAGAGATAGGCTATTGTACGCGGGAAGCAGACGCCAAGCAAAGAATAAACATTGCAAGCGTTGCACTGATTTTCAGAGGAGTCCTGCATATGTCGGCAGAAATGTGCTGACCGACTTATATTTTTGTGCTCACACCTGTTCAATGTGCAGTATATAGGCCTATATAATGGAAGCCCGTATCACATTACATATATACACGTTTTCGGCATATATAACTATGTACTGTGCCCATATCATATTTTTATGCTATAGCTAATTGACAGCAAAGATGTTCAGTCTATTATTAACGGTGGCTGGTGCATGTCTTCTCCACTCATCACTTCACACAGTCTGCAACTGCAGGATTGATTGTCAGTGCTCAGTCAGTCACTGCTGTGGTAGCCTAATTCTTACGTTACCACAAAATAAAATCCAACAAGAAATTTGAGCTAATGCTCACAAGACACGCGAAAGCCTATGGCAGTTCCGGTTCAGTAATTTAGCTAAAAATTGGGGTGTTCATGCTAAGTTAATGTACAAATACCAAATTCTCTATCTGGATCGCATAACGCTAGTTCCGTGGCGCCACCTTGTGAATGATATAGACTTGTATCGCAGCCCGAAATCGCCAAAAAAATCCACAAAACCCCCTATTTTGGCGTTCAAGGTCATTCACGGTCATTGAATTTGACGCCAATCGACAGCCAGTGTACGACTTCCTATTAGTGATTAATAGTAACCTAGGCTCTATCTCGCATTGTTACTGAGATACAGAGACTTATTGGCCAAAAATCGCAAATTTTACCTACCCCCTCTCATTTAGCGCTCTCGTTCGGAGTCACCCCCGTCGAATTTATGGAAAAGCTTTACGGTTCCTGGAGTCTTCCAGGCAGCAGAAGGTGAAGATTTGGTGATTCTAACTTGCACCGCTTTTGACTGATCCACCCGTGTGACGGACAGATGGACAGACAGAATTGCGATGGCTAAGACTCGCTGAAAGCAGTAGCTGCTTTCGCGCGTAAAAACGTTTGTAACGAGTTTGGACGCCGAGTTTTTTTGACAGCGCGTATCGCACATCCGGAATCCTGTTTTAGTGCCACATCATTGTGTACGCGTTTAATACCCGTGAGCCGTTTACACGATGAAGCTGGCTCGACGAGCTGACTCGACGAGCTGGCTCGTCTAGCTAACATATAGGCCTATAATCGCTCGATGTTTGCTTGATCGTGTAAACGGGGTATATGAGTAAACCATGCAGAACAATGCGATGGTTTCGGAGTCGATTACAGAAGCAGAGCACATCTAATGCACTCACCCAACAAGCATCTCGTAGACGAGTATGCCAAGCGCCCACCAGTCGACCGCCTTGTTGTGTCCCTTGCTCTGAATTATCTCCGGCGCAAGATACTCGGGCGTCCCACACAGTGTCCACGTACTACAAACATAATTATTAACATTATTCATAATGACTATCTCATAATAATTATGTTCTTGTCAGCGACCACAGAATTGACTCTGGGACGGCGCCATTTTTTTGCGAGTAACGAAGCCAAAAAACAAAAGATTTTGTCAAAGAGAAAGGTATTTTTTTCTTATGCTGAAGTTATAAATTGAATTCCCGCACTATCAGCTAAATTTAAACCGCAGCTAAAAATCTTAAAATGGAGCTGCCGGGCGCTAACATAACTATGATAACTACCACTGAATCAGTGCTAAATGATCGAGTCATTTCTTGACATAAGCTATTGTAAACGTCGTGCAACACTATAGGCCTAGTAGCTCGACAAACGGACCTGCCACGGATGAGGGACGCCATAGCAAGTATTGTGATATGACATGAAAAGATATGATATGAAAACGCACCGGTCTTCGAGTTTCTTGGCGAATCCGAAGTCGGTGAGTTTGAGGTGACCTTGCCGGTCGAGCAGCAGGTTCTCTGGCTTGAGGTCGCGGTAGACGAGACTGAGCGAGTGCAGATACTCCAGCGCCAGGACGATCTCTGCGGCGTAAAACAGAGCCGTGCCGCCAGTAAAGCGACCCGCATTGCGGAGATATGTGAACAGTTCACCGCCGCAAACATACTCGAGCAACATGTACAGGAACCGTTCGTTGTGATCCGCCCAGAGTCTACAATACACATTACCCGTCTTACGTCGTCAGTTCGTCACAATCATTACTATCAACTGTCAAACGATTGCCCAGTAAAAATAGGGAGGGAAGTTTCGTTAAGAATGTAGCTTGAAAAATAGGAAAAAGTGAAAATGGGAAGGGGAGTTTTGATCTACAATTTTAACAAGAATTCCCCCCTATTTTTCACCGGGGGCAAGCTGCGCCCACCAGGTATAGGGATAGAAGCCACTGGGAGTAATGCATCTGCACGCGCCTTAAACTAAGTAAGTCGAGTGTGAATGAAACCTTTCCATACCCCTCTGTTTGTTGGGTAGACTACTTTTTGACAGTTGATAGTAATGATTGCGGCAACAGATGGCGTGCAGCCAGTAGGCCTACGCTACGCTATCTCAAGTCGACTGACTGACTGAAACCATTCGTATACAATGAACGCGTTTAGTTGCCACAGCGACGCGGCCGACAGCATGAAAAGGAAAAGACCGACAGTATGAATCGGCGAGCAGCTGATCCAGTATTATAACATGAGCCATAAGAGATGCCAAACTTTTAAATAGCTCCGTGAAACATAGACCGATTTTAATAGTTTTTTTTCCGCGCGACATCACAAATAAACTTCACGCAAATGACTTTAGTTTTGCCCAGCTCATTTTAATACTGTCGCTACACTACCTTGTGAAATGCAGAAGTTGTAGGCCTACTTTGGCCGTTTAATTGCAGCAATGAATTCATACTGGGTATGCTTTGGCTCAGAAAATTACTGAGACCACAAAATCATTGAAAATCTGTTGCTTAATTGTCTTCATTTTAAGATCGTATGTCGGAAACGACGCACCAACAGCGAGTAGACCGCTCTGACTCACGCAATTATTGAACGTGCTGTTAGCCAGTGGCGTAAACGTCTACGCGCTTGCGTTCCTGCTGGAGGAAGACATTTCGAGCACATGTTGTGATGCAACACGTGTGACTTTTTGAGAAACAACAATCGCCAGTCGAGTTTGTCACATTCAGTTAATCATTTCTGAGCTGTCGCATGCGCTACCCAGTATGAATTCATTGTTGTAAACGGCCGCACTACGAATTCTGCATTTTACAAGGTAGTGTAGCGACAGTATTAAGATGAGGTGGGCAAAACTGCAGTCAATTGCGCCAAGTTTCTTCTTGATGTTGCATGTGAAAATTATCAAAATTGGTCAATGTTTCACGGAGCTATTCACGAAATAAAAGTGGAACTTTTTATGGCCCACGATGTACAAACAGACGTCAGCATGCGAGCAGATACCAGCACGCGCTACGAACCGTTCGTCAGTTGGGTGCAGAGCTTGCGCCGCGCCGCCGCCGACCTCCCGCCATGCACCGCGCAGCCATGCCATGCCCAGAGACCAAGACGATCAGCCGCTATTTCTGGATCATCATTCGCACAGAAATAACTCACTCGATCGCTCACGCAAGTGCACGCAATTGTACACTGGAAATTACCGACGCCATTTTTGCCCGTTCGATACTGATATATCCAGGTTTGAGACGAGTTAGGACGTGGAGGCTGCACAAAGCGGCATCGTGGGTGAAAAAGGTAGGCTAGGCGGGACTGCAAGAAGTTGCAGTAACGTGTGTCCGACGGACGCAGACAGTTTCCGACACAATTCCCGACAGACATATGCAAACTTCCGACAAAAAAATGATCGGTGATCGAAATTTAATTCAGTTTTGTCCGTAAATTTCCCCCAAAAGGGTTTTTTGTTCATGCAGCTACGAATCTTGCATTTCTTAACGAAAATTTTCCAACAAGAAGATTTTTCGACAGCCCAAAATTTAGGGGGGGAATTTCCGCTCCCTTTCCTCCCTGAGGCTGCGAGCTTCCGCGATGTGTGAGGTCATCAATGCAAGTGCCTGAAAGTGGAAGCATGACGTCTTGCTTGCGTCTCGCTTCTGTTATGTCGTTGCGTCGGCGTATCGCCGCACTTCGTGCTGTAGACGATAGGCGGCCTATAAGACCTAGGCTATAAGTTGTTCCGTCTCGCAAGATAGCTGCATTTTACTTTCTTTCACTTTCTCTTACTCAAGATCTAGCCACCTGAGCGATATGCAGGTTTCGTATGATGTATATGGACTCAAGTGGTCTAAGTGGAATAAATGAATGGATAAGGACCAAACGATTGAACCCACGTATGAGATAGGCCTAAATGTAGAGAAGTGTAGTCAGAGCGTTACTATCGCAGACTTACTTAGGCCCCTATTGTAAATTATTTAGTTCTGCTGTGTTTGCTTATCTTTCTTTACAATTGCAGGGTGAAGCTGCGAGTGAGATTCCTAGAACTGCATAGGCCTATCGAAAAATTCAAGCGCTAGACTGACGCAGGTCGCAGAGCTAATCATTCAGAGCACAAACACAACAGCATAATGGTTTATAGCCGATAGAAAATTCATACAGTAAAACAGTGGCATTGAAAACTGAAATGCGTTCAACTCACAGATGAACGATGAACGGGTGTTTGACCGACAGCAAGATGTCTTTTTCGTTCTTGACGTGGTCGACCTGCTTCAGTCGAATGACTTCTGAGATCGGCAGCACTTTGAGTGCGAAGTATTCTCGCGACGGCCGATGCCGCGCCAGAACCACTCTCCCGAACGTTCCCGTTCCTCAACAGAACAGATTCAACAATCGTATAATTATAACCAACTTTAAGAAACGATTGCACAGTCAAAGACAACAACGGCTTGAGCCCTGGAGGTTTACACGGCCAAGACTAGTAATAACTCCATGCCCCGTGTCGGTGTCCACTTTGTTATAATACCTAGGCTAGACTTTTGCCAGTAACTATAGGTTGGATGATAATACGGTCGCAGAAGTTTTTTTTCTGAATTTACGTACAGTAGCCTATAACTTGATCAATTTCACTGTATTCCGCTTGAAGCTTTTTACCAAACCAGAATATGTAACTAACCGAGAGTATTTTTCAGCTCCAGGTCGTCGAGATGATATTTCTCCTTGAGACTTCTCTTCCTCGACTGATCCCTGGCTGAGAGGAGTGACGACTGAGGTGCTGAGACGCCGAGTTGTGACAGCGGCGGCGTTGTCGGTGAATGTGGGTGATCTCTGACGCCATTGATGGCATTAGGCCGAAGTCGTGTCGATTCGATGTCAGAGTCTGGAGGAGGTCTGATCCGCACGCGAGTCCGACCACGACGTGTCATTCGCGACGAAGACATCGCTCTAGTAGCCTACTAGTGCTCGCCGTTGGAGCAACGAAAGCTATTATACACTGTTCCTGACAGCAGCTCTAACGACTGAACAAACTTCCTGGAGCAGGAATCCGGCAAGTACGCGCCTATGACAAAAAGCCAAAACTCTAGCCTACACTCTCTGCCTTCACTCGTTATAGCGTACGTATAAGCCGGTAAATTTCTACTGCATGCAAATGCACGCGGCTTTACCATACAGTGAGTGACTGAAAGGTGGGCTATTTGACCACGACTGTACATACGTACGTATCTATAGCGAACGGTCTTGTATGCCGACAGACTATTCACGGCAGGTATGCAGCGGCAGAGCGATGATGCATCGCCAGCTCAGCGCTGAAGCAGCCGCGCATCATCATCATCAACATCAGCAGCTGCTGCAGCAAGCAATCGCCTATGCCACTGTACGCCAGTCGGCCGTCCACTCATCAGCGGCAAGTTTTTCCGCGATTCCTAACAGTCCGTCAAATCACGGAACCAGTGCACCTTGGCCCGCGACATGTCCGTAAAAAAACAAAAAAAGCTGTCGCTAGGATGGCCGACTGTACTGCCTGGCAATTGGCTATCGCTATCGCTGTTTGGTGTGGGAGGAGAGGGTCGATCGGAAATGGATGGATTAGGTAGGACACTGTGGTACATGTGTATAGCTTGTTAGGCCTCCAATAGGCATTCCGCTGATACATTTTGGCCGTAATGCGCCATGCAGTGTTGGGGATTAAAGGAAGTAGGCACTTCATTTTGGAGAACAGATGTGTTTGGACGGGGCGTTGGTCAGTTCCTATCTGGCTGGCAATAGTAACCATGCCGCTGACTGTTGGTACCACAAGGTGGCCGTCAAGCAACCCTATTTGCTTGATCAGTCAGTAATCAGTAATTTAGAAAAACTGATGCAGGCACTTAAACTTGTGCCATAGGCGCGACCATTATTAAGGTCAGCCAAAAACGAATTAAGGTAGGGTATATGAACTGATGAATGTTCAGTGAATGTAACAAAAAACATAAATGCCAAAAAGTTAATCATTACTGGCATAGATGTGAAAGACGTTTTTAATTTTCTTTTAAATGCTGTCAACAATATTTAATTCAGTTGCGACTTGTTTGCTTCATTTCTCAGAAAAAATGCTCGCGTTGTTACATTCTGCATTTTCGCATCAAAAAGAAGTTTTCTAGAAACAGTCTTTGATGCCTTTTGCTGTTGTTCAGTTATTTTAGCTCAGCATTGGCACTAGATTTATTTTGCTTCATTTATCCCCTACACTTTCAATGGGACAGCAAAGCTCACAAAGTGTAGACTGTTAGTGTCAAACTAACACTATACAAGTACAAACCTGGATGCCATGTTCTTTGCAAAATTATATTATAATTATCAGCTATTTGAAGTTGTTAAAAAGTACAAATTTTTAATCGTAATTTGAATCAATTAAGTAAATTTTAGTGGACTGATTTTTGAAAATTCATTAACTGATTTTTAATTCATCTGAATTTTTTCAGCCCTAATAAGTACGAGGGTCGTTCAATAAATTCCAGGACTGTTCCTCTCAGTAAGGACACAGTCACAGTTGACAACCGAAACTATGATGAAGTTGTAGGGCCAGTATTGTACATTACTTACCGTGGTGTCTTGTATGACGTCATTATCAAGACATAAATGATGGGCATTGACGTTTAGCATGTTCAGACAATAATCATAAAACTTTCTAGTCGCAGAAGATATAGAAAGTGCTGAAATTTATTGCAGATTATCTGTTATGCTTAGCAGCGACACTTTATCACGTTTGAGAGTATTTCAATAGTTTTCCCATTTTGCAGCGACACTGAGTTTAAGACGACGAAGATGTTCAACAGCATGTGTCTGAAAATTTCTACACGATGGCAACAAAAACTTAATGCTACGGGTTCAGGCCGACTTGTAGAACAATGGAAACATTGCAGTGAACTGCAGGGCCTAACTGTAAGAATTGTGCGATTTACTGTCATAATATAAGAACGTCGGTCCTGGAATTTATTGAATGACCCTCGTAGCACAAAAGACCAACACATGTGTGAGTTTTCTGCAGGTAGACTTTATTTGAGTGCTGCTCTCTGCGCTGTGCAGCCTGTCTACAGACTTCATGCACCAATTAACCACCATACTACATCGTACCCCTGCTACTTACTTACAATCAGTATTCTAAATTTCCATCTGAAAGATATACATATCTCGTCTAGACAGGAACAGGTGCTGTGGTCAATATACTTACAAATACATACCAATGTCAAACGCGACACATCCACTAGATAGACAGAAAACATTACAAATACTAAACGACGATAAAGCTCTACGCCAGCGAAACGAAGCAACATTGATACAACAACGTACACATACAATATTATACGATAAATTAAATTTACACACCTACGTGGAATGAAACAACCGTAGCCGTAATTTGGGTACCGCGCTGGCTCGCAACCCTGTTTCAGACACTGTAACATGATGCCGTAAAACTCAAATTGTGATAAAACAAGTCATACAAGTGGAATCTACAAATTAAATGACAATAAAGTACTAAAGTAAAAGGTAAAGGTATCCCAACTAAATAACGAGCATAGGGGCCGGAGCTGATCCGGGTTTCTAGGCAGTCAGCCCGCAGGTGACATAGTCATAAACCCGGTGGTAGGCTGCTATTACTTTCCACCAGGCCCGCAGTTACCTTCCCAGCCAGAGAGTGTCACTGCCCTCTGACTGGCACCAAATTATACTGCTTGGTGACAGAGGCACGTGTGTGAACAACTTGCCCAAGGTCGTTACCTGGCAGTGCCCCGGCTCGAGGTTGATCCTGGGACCTTTCGGTCACCAGTCCATCCCGTTATCGTTAGACCACCAAGCCACACGCATAATTAGAGTACCAAACAAGAATGGCACTGAATTTGCACAAGATCAACAACGTTAATGAAATTTTCAAATTACTGATGAAACTACCATAACATGTTCAGTTCCAAAGGGACCACATCACTACGTCAATCATTTTAAATGACAGCCGAGAAACAATGAGAAGTGAATTATATACAAATGCAAGTGGACTGGATAATCTGAAACATAACATAAAGTTGAACTTACAAAACATTCTAGCGACACAAACAATTTTCGCATGTACAAACACTAAAAACAACAAATGGTATCGACAATAATTATATAAATACACAGTTACAAGCACAGAGCTATTACCTATAAGTGCAGAGAAAAGCCACTACAAGGATACGAGATAGCACAATCCACGAACCATTACTTATGCTGCAAAAGACAGAGACACCGTTACAATTACCACACCTCATCAGATGCTTACAAAGAACAATAACAGGCCAGACTAGATGTACAGACGCAACAAATTACTCCTGGGAACCAAGACCACTACCACACAACCAAACAGTCATGGGCCGGCCGTGCAATCAATGCAAACGGCAAATAAAATAATTACTCATTACGGAATCCGAAGAAATTTACTGAATGTCCCCGGAACTGTGTGAATCTGTAGACAAGCATGGCAGCACGATGTGCAAGCGTCTAGTTGTTGACGCGAGTGACAAAGTCGTGCAACTGCAGAGACCCCGGTGGGCAGCGTAGAACCTCACCAGCACACGTAGTCACAGCGGCCACTGCGTCGGCTGCCGACGTCGAACCGTCCTCAGCATAGAGACGTTTGATGCCATCGTAGACGTCGTCGTTGACCACGTCATCCACTTTACGCTTGGACGACTTGCAGCCGATGACAACTGACGACACAACAACGCCACCCAGCGTGACTGCCAGCTCTGCGACAGTTTCACCAACGAGCAGACGCATTGCCAGCTCACGACACCAGACCAAGTCTCGACCTGACACCTACAAAAAACAGGCCAATGGCACATTACAGCATAGCTTCCCTTCAGGTCAAGAAAAGGTTCATCACTACCAAAGAAAAGTAGACTGCTGACACCTAGAAGTTTAGGAATTGATTATTGCATTAAGAAAAATTTTCAAACGAAATTTAAAAAATTAAAACAAATAGAAAATCATAGTATATACAGATCGGAAACTGTAACACTTTGCGTGTCACAGCCGAGCTGTGATACTACAATCATGAGGTATATATCGCCTGTATCAATATTTACGATATATATACTGGCATGCACTGAACAGAATGTCCTACAGTGAAATTTGTTACGAACAACTACAGCCAATCACCAAATTTTTAAAACTGATTAAATAGAAAACAATCGTGTCATTAATTGTTGATTTTCAAAAGTCTATTACAGACCTGAGCCAGTGTCTGCAGTGTGACTGTTGCCGGAAGCCACAGGTGCCAGCCAACGACCAGTTCCAGATCCAAGGACAGAGTTGCCAGAGCCAAAGTGGCGGGAGCGAAACCAGCAAGTCGTGAATCGAGCAGACATGTCTGCAGTCGGCATATCAGGTGAGTCACGTGCTGCGAGACTGACATTTGCATTTCGTCGAGGACCTTCGGACAGCGGGCCAGCAGCAGTGCGTGAAACTGTAACAGTAACACGTTTGAAACTTTGTACACTAACGTGGGTTAGAATGATAACAAGAACCTACCCAGCACAAAATAAGGGTCCAACATTATTGGGTAGGGGTTAGAATGATACCTAAAAAGCTACCCAGTAACCAATACCCAATATTATTGGGTCCTGCCAATACCAATACCCATACCGATATCGGCTTTCTGCCACGTGTTCTGCTAGAGCTAGACATGAGAAGTGAAGTGTGTTGACGACGATGATGACGACGATGAAGAACGAACTAACTTAAGTCCTAAGACTACAAAGACACGTAACAATAAGCCTAAACAGTGAAGTCACGTAATAGTAGTCAGTGCAATGAGACGTTGTTAGTCACGACTGTAAGACCGGGCAAAAAGTTCGGTATTCAGTCTGCTGCGGAAAACTTGCAACTAAATCTAAAAATGTAAGAACTCTGTTATATGAGTGCATATGTAATTAAACATAATGCTACTTCTAATAATCTTCCCTGTTATCCTCCAGAGAAAGAAAACTGGGCAATACCCAATACCAATATCATTTTAACCCTAACACTACCTAACAGACACACTTTCCTCACAGGTTATAAATATTACGACCTTAAAATCTCCAGGGTTCAAATCTGGCCACTCAAGCCTTAGTCAATCATCAACTGGGGTCTTCAGCTTATCAGCCATCTGGACCTCTGCCAACATTACCGTATTTCTCCATGGACTCCAAATTAGAAAGCGTGCCCACATCTTAACTAATGTGACTGTACTTTGTATAGTGTAATACCTCGTTACACAATGAACATGGCTCATCAAGCACTTGCGTAAATAAGGTATCAATCATAAATGACCTGCAATCATTCAGCTACGGTACTCACAATGTGGAGGAAGTCGAAGGAAGTTGCAAGCTTCAGATCCCAGTTGAGTTTATCGAGAATGCAGCGTTCCATGCGAAGCACCTCCGCCACTGAACATCCACACTCACTGCTGCGTACCAACGCCAATGTATTCGGGATCATCTGTTCATATATGACAACCACATCCAGGTACACATTCAATAACTGATGTACTGACAATACGCATACAAGGGTAAGCACTCGTTTGAAAAATAAAATTCAACAACTTCTCCACGACTTTCAAAGACCAGGCATCCAGATTTCAACAAGAAAAGCCCAGCTAGCAAAAGGGAACGCGCGACAGCGATCCATGTGTGAAGGCCCGGTGTGAACGAAATCTAATACAATGACGTTTCATTCAGACTCGATGGCGGATGACGCCTAGCGCCATATACAGTGCATGAATTTCAGTATTGCGCGCCACGTCCAATGCATGAATTTCAACAATGGCTGAAAATCGCAAATTTTTCCTACCCCCTCTCATTTAGTGCCCTCGATCTGGATGAGCCCTTTCGAATTTATGGAAAAGCCTTACTGATCCTGAAACGAAAGTCTTTCAGGCAGCCAATGGTGAAGATTTGGTGATCCTAGCTTGTACCATTTTTGACTGATCCACCGGTGTGATGGACAGACGGACGGAGAGACAGACAGAATTGTGATGGCTAAGACATGCTACAACAGTACCTGCTGTCACATGTAAAAACTATTTCCATCCATAAGCAAAAGTTACCAGTTCAGCAATACCTGTATTTGAAAACAAAAAAACTGAAAATGTAGTACAAAATAGCCCAAATGTTCAAGCCAAGTGCCTCAGATTCGGCCACTGGCTGACACTGTGCACTTTAAATACGCACGTACTTACTTACTTACTTAAGAGAAAACACCAAAGGTAATTATTTCTGGTTCCAAAGCTGCTTGGTCAAGGCATAAGTTTGCTAATTGTTTGTAAATTGGAACAACACTGACCACACAAGAAAAGTATACTATCAATTCTTCTGTAGTGAATTCTAGAACTTTCATGTACTTAATGTTATTCAACGACTTTCACTACTGTATTCACTCGAGCACTTAAAAGCTTTGATTTAAAAAATCAACCACTGACACCGTTACTTTCAAGAAAGACTGGAAACTCAGCATAACAGAATAATCTACTGTACCAGCCAAAACAAATATAAATTTTTACATTCTACTAACATCTTTTTACTGAATTAAGTCTGCTAATTTTACTATCTATATGTTAACAACAACACTACCGGTACAATTAATCTCTGAACACTTGCGGTACATTCTGAATACAGAACAAATGTCTATAGAACCGAAAATATATGACAACTGTGAAATCCTTTTGGTTTCACACGATAGTGCCTTACGTTGTCTTCTTCGACAGTCTTTGCAGCCAAGTAAAAGCATGTTATGCCGATGCAGGTCATGTATTTTGGATGCGCCTAGAAAACACACACACACAACTGTAAATTAAAGGTCCATGGCCACGGTCAAACTCACTCAAACAATTTATGTAGATTTAAATTAGACATTTAGCATTGCATATGTAATTACTAATATGTCTACTTGAGTTTCATAAATATATGAAATTAATGTGCGATTTCAACCGAAATGCAGCATTATGTTACATTGTGCTAAAAAATTTTAATTTATCAGTTCCCCCAATGACGTCATCAGCCTAGCTCATAGGCATTATGAATATTAATGGCTTAGCTGGTGATGTCATCAACCTGGCTAGGCCATTAATAATGGCCTAATAATTAATGTTTTCCTTTAATACAAGAGCGTACAAGCGACATTGCTGCCTAAATTTGATGCTAGTTAAACTCGTACTCATTTTGACGCTCTACAGAAAAATAATGAACATAACGTATGCATCACTGTTCACAATGTTTTCCTAAGTTACTAACTGTGAACAACAGACAAAGTTTTTCGTAAACTATCAATTAGCTTTTGCTGCAAGTTTCCCTCAAGGCATTTGTTGCGATTCTATAAAAGCCAGGTCTTCTTTACTTCAGATTTTCCTACTTGAGTCTGATTTTTCATAAATTGTCCTATGTTAGTCTTAATAATCTTCAATGGCTCTCTGGCAGTAAAACATATTCACAAAACAAGCACTGAAAGCTAATCGGAAACTCACCTTGACAGACACCAGAAAGCGATCAAAAACAGCCACACTCAGAAAAAGTGTCTCGGATGAAAATCCAAACTTCTCGTTGAGCTCGGCAATCCATGTGACGATATTATGCCGAATTTGTGGGAAGTTGGAATCCACCTGTTCAAAGCAAATTCACACGTGAACAATTTAATGGCATATCTGATCACATAATTTCATGCTAGCAGTCAAAAGACTACTAGACTATAAACACTCTATTCTTTACTTGAAAAATGCCATAAATTGTCACATTCCACAAATGACATCCAATCAAAATGACTTTAAACAAAACATTTACCAGTAAAAGCTCCTGCATATATTATATTAATAGTTTTATCTAACTGTAAGATGCCTGCATAAACACACAGCGATCAGGACATTACTTGTGTCGCAGCCATTGTTAACATAACTGTGTGTCAACGTTATCATACACTGCAGATGTACAAGCATGAAAAACTAACAAAAAGCTTAGCTACCGTAGAACATCAACTTCATGCGTTTGTCCCATCATAATGCTAGTCTCAAGAATTTGGCTTATTTCAGTAAAGTTATTCGTTACATATGAGATTTTCAGCCAACCTACATTGCAACAAAATACATGCAAGTCTACAGGAATAGCCAAAAATAGCAGCTATAGTAGTGTGATGTGCCCTTTCTAAAGAACCCCCACAAATACATGCACAAACACATGCAAAAAGACAGCTTATCACACAGTCTGTATTGCACAAACTAACGCCAAGTGTTATTCTTTAGGTTTTTTAAAAATGATTACATATCGGATTCTATTTAGTATTTTAATTGCGACTTTTCATCTTGCTTCAATTTATAGAAAACAACGTGATTTGATAAACAGGGTGCATGAGATGTTTTTCCTGGGTCAAATTTCTGTGCATGGTGTTCACCGGACACTAAACCAAAAAACATCTAAAAAATCTTTAAAAACCTGCAAACAAAAATTTGTCTTTGAAAACACTAGGTTTTTCCCAAACTGCACATCAAATAAAGAAATGTGGACAACATCAAATAGAATGGGCCTGTTCTCCAGCCAGTCGTCTTTTAGACCAGGATGATGGGCCGGCTGCAGTTGCCCGCCTTCTGGTCAGGTTTTAAACCGACACTAAGTGGCTTTGCACGCAGCCACTAGGTACCTTATTTTCAGTAATTTTAGAAATGGCTGCCTTCTGTTTCTCATTCTGGCGTGTCAGTGCTGCATCCAGCATGCACAGCAGATGGTCAATGTTGAATCCACAGAAATTCTCCATTGTCCTCCAGCTGCACAGCCTTGACTGCCGGACCCACGACCTGAACAAACAACACACATTACACTAAAAGTGACCATGAACATCCAGCAATCATGTAATGTGCAAAAAAATCATGGCATAAATGGACCAACAGTTGGGCAAACAGTCCACGGTTTTAATAGTACACCATTAGATTGAATCATGGGAATCAGCAACCCAGGGGTCAGGTTTGCCTAAATGAAGACCTCAACGAGTTCTACATTGAAATAAATACTATAGGTCACGAAAGTGAGTCTAAAGTCCAAAAATCACTCCGTTATGTCTTAATGTAATACCAAATCGTATCTACCAGTGTAAACATCATAAAAATTTCTCATAATGACATCACCCTTGAGCCCAGTAAATATACGAAAAAACAGTGCCGAAATTAGGTTTACCTTGCCGGTTTCGCTCAAAGTTTTTGATATTATAGGGTGCATACGTCCCATAAAACGCGGCGCTGCTTATCTTCTACTGGCGATCCATATTTCTGAAGATTTTTTATTAAGTCTTTCAAAATTTGAAAGAACAAACAACAACAACGTAGTCTTGGCAGAAAATAGTCCTCAAAATCTATCAGCTGAGAGAAAACCCTCCGCGGAACGCTAACCCACAAATTAATGCATTAACTAATTTTTTAATTTGCATGTTGTTAAACTAAGAATTTTTTGATAAATAACCGTACATAAAAATGTATTTTGTTTGTGGTTAAAAACATACGGCACAATATAAGCAATATAAGTTACCTGTTGCACTATATTTCTACGCGCTATTATACACATATACAGTGCTTCGTTGGCTTTGCACTAGAGATGGGTTGTCGTTGTTTAAACGAAAAACGTCGTTTAAAGTAATTTGAAAGTGTAAAAAGAACTCATCTTAATATTGCAAAAAAAAATTTGTAATATTTTTATTTTCCGTGATATTTTAACGGCATTGATAAGGTATGGGCATTTTATACGTTTTTGTGTTACTGCATGTTGTGTTACTTATACGTTTTTAGATTTAAGCTGGACAATATGATCTCAGCATGAAGCACCGCATCAACGCCATTGCTAGAACGTGCTTCTATCATCTGCGACGGCTTCGCCAGATTTGTCGAGCTGGATACAAAGCCACATTACGACTTGTTTTTAGCGCTGATTATGTCGAGAATTAACCATTGCAACTCTCTGTTCGCTAGCTGGTATACCAGCGTCTACGATCGCGCCGCTGCAGCGAGTACAAAATGCAGCAGCACGACTCGTTCTGCAACTTGGGCCGCGCAACCACATCACACAAGGTCTTCGTCACCTGCACTGGTTGCCGATTCGTGAACGGGTCCTCTATACAAACTGTGTGTTCTGATGCATGATGCAGACAACGGCAGATCACCAGCATACATTAGTGACCCTGCAGCGACCTGTCTCGGTTCGGCATCGACCACCGCGACCACATCAAGCCACGTCTGTCAACCAAGTTTGGAGAACGTGCATTTTCTTTTGCGGGCCCTAACGCTTGGAACAATCTACCTGATGAACTAAGACGTATTACTAACGTTAATACTTTAAAAACATTTAAAGAGTCATTTTTAAATCATGCTTTTAACTGGTTTTGTTTTTAGTTTACGGTTTTGTTGTGTGACGTTTTACTGCGCGATGGTATAGTTTTTTATCTGTAATCTGCGCACTGCGTGTTATGATGATGATGATAGATTGTGGTAGCGATCAACGACTGAAAATGGAGCTACATTGGCGCTTACTAGGCCATATATCCAGAGACTATGAGAGTAGATGTTATAATGCGTGTGATGCTACTTTGGATTAAACGTTTAGGAACTTGAACAATAGTGGCATCCCTGCTATGCGGTGGTAGCCTCTGGGCTCTGGGCGTTCTTCTTTAGCTGGCGGCGGGCGCTGTAGGCTTACGTGGTCACGGTCACGACCCCCGAAGTTACGATCGTGTGAACTGGGAGTATGTTAAGTGTGTTATCAAGGCACTCGAGGTAGTCTTGGGATGGTGGAGTTTACAAGAAGCCCAGCTTTCGCTAATTATAGCCGATCGTACTGGTTGTCATGTGATCTTCAAGGTCATCCAATGTCGATGATTTTCATTTCACCTGAGAGGGCGTAGGATGTCAGTTACTATTAGTGATTAAAGTAATCTTGGCTGTATCTCTCACCGTTTCCGAGATATGGCCAGTTTTTCATTGAAAAACGCACATTTTCATACCCCCTCAATTCAACCCCAATTTGAAAATGTGCGCCTTGCACTAGACGGGCAAAATTTTGCATGCCCCAGTTTAACACACTTGACTAATTATTCGTGTAAAAAGTTTTCCCATATGACCTAGAGCTCAGCCATAATACATTCGTGACAGCACAGCATAGCCTATACCTCATGGTAATATATGCTGGGGTGATAGACGGTCAGACGACGATAACCATGCCAATTATAATATAGCTCGCCCATTGCAGTGCATGGCACAGGTCCACACTCTTCTTCTCCTTTCGATATAATGTAGTACAGATCCTCTTGCGAGTAATGTACGTCGTACCACAGCACTGAACTGAAGTGATTCCACGGTCGACTCGACCGACCGCTCAACTAAAAATTTACTGGCAGAAATACCAGTATCTGTTAACTGGTAGATGTCAATATTTTAGTGTTACTGGTGATGAGGAGTGATTGGATTATAATATTTGCACGGTCTAGGAATCGCGTTATACTGTTATTGAGCTACGACTACGAACGAATACGATCGATCGAGTACGAGTTTGAAATCGGCCGAAATCGTTAGGTAACGAGTTTGGTTGGCAACTTGGCCGTGTTTCCGCCATTCGATTTTTTTGTAACATGTTTTTGTTGAAGTTGCATTTGTGTTGGTAAATTTTTGTTTTAATTTCTCATATTTTAAACGTTATTGGTCTGATTATGGAATTGCTTATGTTTGAAAAATCATACGTGCTGACTTAATGCACTGGTTATAACAGTTATCAAGTAAATTGCCGGTTTAGTTTTGATGGCAACGGCATTTCAGAACCTAGTTGGTTAGTGCGGTGTTCATTGCATAGTGCACTCGACTGCGTTATGTGCTAAATGTTGAATTGACATTCTGTAAGTTATTGACCTTATTTACGAAAGTCTTGCGCTGTCGCAAAAGTTACCCACCAGGAAGGTTGAAATAGCGATTTAGGGTTAGGGATAGGGTGTCTTATAGAGCGTAATCGATTTATCGAAACTGAAACCAATTTGGGTCCAAGGGTCATCAACTGGTCCGCGGATTATTACATTTTAAATTACTTTTTTGCAAATTATTTCGTCTTATGAGTTAATATCTGAAATAAAATTTTTGGGTTTTGTCTTAATTTGTCTGCCCCAGTGTTATGAACCTGTGTTGTCCGAGTGTCTATTACAGCGTCGGAGACTCAGCGTCCGTGGAGTGTCTGTGGGCACCAGTGAGATCATTTCCACTGCAGCGCCAGTTGCTATGCGCTGTCGTCGATTGCTGCGGTGTGGAGGGTGTACAGTTGGTTTATGGGCACTATAACAGTCATGCGTCACTATCCATTTCCGCTTTTTGAGCAAAGCTGGAAAGTCGCCATTTATGTCCAAAATGGTATATTGCTCCACCTATGGCTGGGAAGTCATTTTCACTACGCCACCAGGAGTTACACGTTGTCGTCGATTGCTGCGGTGTGAAGGGCATGCCATTGACCTACAAATACCATGACAACCACATTTTTCTATCCACTTCCAGTTTGTAGGCAATGCTGGAAATTCCCGATTTGCTAAATTAACGCTTTATATGTATGCTACTATAGATGCTAAGAGCGTCCACATACCGTCGATCGGAATGTAGCTCTGGTACGTTTACCGTTTAAATCACTTTCTCTCCACCACCAGAGGTCAGATGCTGTCGCCGATTGCAGTAGTTTGAAGGGTATACAGTCGATCTACGACATCATCATCATCATCATCATCAATGAATATCCGGAAGCAGGCCAAAGAGGCCTCTATTTCGGTCCGAAGTAGATAACATTTACACAAATATCAATAAAACTAAACTAATACTGTTTTCACATTGACTTCCGGTACTAGATGTCGGATTTATAGTCATAATACAAACTAAAACCACGCCCAA